>OCZT010000049.1_pt1 | contig 96472 bp, 122 predicted proteins | sample 1539031 | NCBI WGS metagenome assembly OCZT01 (sample SAMEA3539308, study PRJEB22396) | soil metagenome | biome: tundra; feature: field; material: soil | place: USA | collected 2010-05 | depth 0.15 m
TGGTACAAACTGGTTAGGTGAGACTTTGATGAAAGTACGAAAGGACCTACGTGAGTCAGACAATCGACTGTGACTGCATGATGTGCGGAAAGGCACTTGAAAACTACGATCCACAGATGTGCTGTAACGCATTTGACTGTGGGTGTATGGGTAAGCCTACCAATCCTCCCATTTGTTCTGAAGAATGCTGGGACGCACTTATGAAAAGGAATGGAGCCGATGAGCAAAGTAACAACGATCAAGGGTAATCTCTTTGATGCGCCAAAGGGCTCCATAATCATCCACGCATGTAATACCAAGGGCGTATGGGGTTCTGGTATAGCCAAATCGTTTGCCGTGAAATACAATGGAGCCTATAACGTATACAGGGCAGCTTGCTTGAGCAAAGGATCTGCCCTACTTGGCACATGCCTTCTTATTCCGACTCACAACCACGTAGTTGCATGCCTATTCACATCAAAAAGTTATGGACATTTTGTAGATAAACCTGCTATGATCTTAAATAGTACTGAAACTGCGCTAGCCGATTTAATCAAGCAGAATGTGGGCAATTTACCGCTTCACACATGCAAGATCAATTCCGGCTTATTCAATGTTCCCTGGAGAGATACCAAAGCATTGCTTAAGGCTACAGGTCAGGACTTTGTTGTATATGATTTTTAGGCCGGATTGTAGCGTAGTGGGCCATCCCCGCGTGCGGTGCGACCCCGCAAGTCGCCAGGTGCAGGTTGCTTAATCGACGGTTCAAATCCGTTCTACCTGGGAAGCCTTTTGAAAGGATTGTTGTGTTCAAGAAAAGTGTTGTATGGAATAAAATTACAGAAGTACTACCCGAAGCAGGGAGAGAATATCTAGTTTGGACTGGCCGTGGAATGCTAGTCTCGGACGCAGATTTTTATGATGAAGAATTTTTGTGTAGAATCCCCCAATCAATGGTAGAAGAGTACAAAAAATCCAAAGGGTATTTTCAGGAGTTTGGACATAAATACTATTTCGATGACGAAGGGGTCTATTGGTCGGAACTTCCTCTAGCTCCAGGAGAACAAAATCCTCCACAGCCAAATCCTATGGAATCTATGGTAGCAAGAGATGTATATCTAAAGAAAGACAGCCAAATTGTCGGCATCCACGCTATTGGCGAAGAATTTGATGGCCAATTCATGCAAATGGAAATTTGGGGAAATGAATACGACGAAAACCACCAAATGCTTGGTCGAGGATCTTTTAGGGTATTTGGAGAACTTGAACGCGAAGCTCAAGATTGGGAAGCGGACGGTTGGGTTCGTTACGAAGGACCAAAACGAAAGGATAGGGTATGAAAAAGGGTAAATACTCATTAACAGTATCTTCCGATAGCGAAGATTTTCTTGAGCAATTCCACTCTTTCATGGTTAATGACGGCGATCAACAGTGTTTGATCCTGGACGAGAAGGGCGAAGACGCCTACTATCCAGAAATAAAGTGGAACACCAAGAACAGAAAAGATCTGGATTTAATCATTAATTGTGATTTCAAACATAAGGCGGACTAATGAAATACTTACTTTTATTGCTTATTTCGTGTAACTGCTGGGCTGGTGAATACAAATTTACCTTCAATATGAATGACGGTCGTCAACTGAAAATGAAACAGGTAGCGCCAGACCGATGGAAAGCCCTAGAAGATGCCGGTGTGTTTTGTGGCAAATTCTTTGGTGTCGGATCTAAGGATATGTCAGAGCAAGAGTCGGACGAAATAATTATCTCGTGCGCTAATCCAGATTTTAACTAACCGTTAGTTCGAATTCATCGATACCATCAAGCGAAGTCATCCATTTGCCAAACGTAGTTTTGCTATTGGTAATCATTTCTACGCCAGCATTCATAAGATCAGATTCGCCCATGAGAACACAGCCTTCTGAGTCTTTATTGTAGTTACCCCAATGGAATAGCAAGTCTTTGTGACCCAAAATTCCAGTGATCTCGAATGTTATGAAGTCTTCCGTCATGTTGTGTAGGCGATGAGGACCACGAACGCACTTCCAGACGCCGTTAGTGATCTTTGGTGCATTTCCATAGGAGTGCTCCAGGGTATAGGCCACTATGTTACCTTTGCTATCACTTAGCTCGCTAAAAATGCCGTCTACGCGAAATTGTTTTCGTGTTAACTTGAAAGACACCTTTTCTGGCTTAATTTGAGGAATTTCATGCGCTTCCATAGCTTTAGGAGCCTGCTGTTTCAGCAACGCGATCAGCTGTGGTATATATTTCAGTAAAAGAGCTATAATTTGGCTCACGTTTCCTCTTGTCTTATTTTGAGACATCTGCTACATTAAAGATTGTGAGGCCGTAGTTCGCAGTAATGACGCATTACAGCAAATCTACGGAAAAACATGGGCAACGATGACATTAATAGACAAATAATGAATGATCCTCCTTCTGAGGAACTTCAACATGTTGCACATTTCCTAAAACAAACCGAACAGCGGCTTTGGGATCTAGGAGATAAAAAATTAAAATCTGGACTTACAACGTCAGAAGAATATGAACTCGACATGTGTCGCGGTGATGTTCGTCGAGCTAAAGATTTCTTGAGTGATAAGAAATGAAACTATCTCTAATTTTAGGCGACAAACAATATACCGTGACGTGGGATAAGGATCTTAGTGATTTCCCTCATGTAGTTCAATACGATAAGAAGTACTGGGAGTGGCTTTGTTGGGATAAAGACCCAAATGGCCTAGTGGATCAGGTGCTTACGTTTGGCGAGACTAGAGAGAGCACATTGCCAATAGATTTTCATGGGAATCTGTTCCCAGTGCCCGATTTAGTCTATATGTTTCAACTTGATACAAATACCGCACCGTGTAGCTGTGGTGCAAAATTTACTAGCTTTCAGGACCTACATATGGTATATTGTCCTAAGTGGAGGAAACCGTGAAATTACCTAGACTCTTTAAGAAGACCAGTACGGGTGCTATACAGTTTTGGGACATAGAAGCTAGCGCCCTCTTGCTTGGTGACGGAATGATTACCACCACATATGGCCAGCTAGGTACTTCCAGCCCACAAAAGACTACTGATATAATTGAAGAAGGCAAAAACGTAGGTAAGAAAAACGAAACTACCCCTGTTCAACAGGCCCAAGCAGAAGCCCAGGCCCAATGGGAAAAGAAGAAAAAGAAAGGCTACGTCGAATCTCTCAATGATGCAGAAGGCGGCAAGCTAGATGCTCTAATCATTGGCGGCGTAGAACCCATGTTGGCCCATAAATTCGCTGAACAGGCTCACAAGATCAAATACCCATGTTTTACTCAGCCTAAGTTGGATGGCATTCGCTGCGTAGCCATCGTCAAGAATGGCGAGTGTACTCTTTGGTCACGTACCCGCAAACCAATCAAATCATGTCCACATATCGTACAAGAGCTTGAAGCGGCTTTTGAGAACAGAGATATTACGCTAGATGGCGAACTCTACAATCACGACTTCAAGACCAATTTCGAACACATTGTTCATTTGGTTCGTCAAGACAAACCAGACCCACAGCATACCGATGTGCAGTATCACGTTTACGACGTAATCGAAGATAAGCTTTGTGGCCCTACCTTTGCAGATCGCACGGAAAATCTTGACATTATCTTTGCCGCATATGAGTTCTATAGCATCATTCAAGTCGATACTGAGGAAGTAGAATCCGAAGATCAAGTAATGGACTTCTTTGATAAATTCAAGAAACAGGGCTACGAAGGCGCAATGCTTCGTAATTATGAATCAAAATACGTGAATAAGCGCTCATATGACTTGCAAAAAGTCAAAGAATTCGACGATGGTGAATTTAAGGTGGTTGGCATCAAAGAAGGCCGTGGAAAGCTTGCAGGTCACGCAATTTTCATATGCGCGATGGTCAACGGTGACGAATTTGAGGCAAAACTCAAAGGCGATACGTCCAAGCTTAAAGAATACTTCGACGACCATTCACTTTGGCAAGGCAAGCAGTTAACCGTGCAATATCAAGGACTTACTGGTAAGAATAAGGTCCCACGTTTTCCCGTGGGCATAGCGATCAGAGACTATGAATGATCTCCACAGAGAACATGAAGGAAATCAAAGAAGAATGCTATTATTGGGCCAATAACTGCGGAGGCTGTGAGACTTGCGAGCGAATATTTAGCAATCCACCTCTTTACGACCATCAAGAGACCCTATATCTGATTTGCATGATCGAAGATAGAGACAAGAAGATCAAGGACTTAGAAGATACGATAAAATGCTTGAACCTGGCCACAGGGAATGGTATTATCAATACAAGGCCACTAAAAGACAACTACGGCGTAGGAGAGTCAGATGATTAAGTTTTTACATTTTCAGAATCCGTTACCCAAAAGGGCCTGTGCTCGTCTCCAAAAATTAAAGCAAAGCCGCACTGTAGCCGTTGAGTCGGCAGCGCCAGACGTAGTTCGCGCATTAGCCGCAGATTTCGTGTTAACGCATCCTACCGAACAGTTCCTTATGCACATATTGCGAGTCGGAGTCACATTTTTGCACCCAAATGACAACTATTCAAAACAAGCTGGTCGCGACACTGCGTCTGGAAAGATGGAAGATATTCCCCTAAAAGTTATGGGAGTACACATTACGCCTACCCATGTTTTCGTAAGACTTCAAAAATTCAAAGGTATGCACCTTAATTTGCGTTTGAATAAGGCTACTAATTTTTCAACCGTAACTGGACTAGTCGCAGACGAGGAATAAATGGACCCGAAATTCGAGTCATTTCCAGACATTAAGAAATTAGGCACTGCTGTTCTTTTCATTACCCAAAAGATACATGGCGCTAACGCGCAGATTTTCATCTACAGAGACTATAAAGTCTTGGAAACAGTAAAAGCTGACGCAAAGATTGAAGAATATCAAGACACGTATCCTGGCGTGGAACTTGGATTAGAACTATACGATCCCAGCAATAGCTTACTAGTAGAAAGATTTACGAATCTGGCATGTGGTTCCCGTTCGCAATGGGTTTCTCCTGGCAAGGACAATTATGGCTTTGCTGAGATGGTCTACGCCAATAAACAAGCTTTCATAGATACTCTTGGTCTTGGTCGTCACTATGGTGAGTGGGCTGGCCCAGGCATCAATTCTGGCGAGGGACTTAAGACAAAAACGTTCGTTTTATTCGATCATTGGAAATATCCTCCTGAGCGTCCTCTGCCTCCGAATACAGTAGTCGTTCCAGTGCTTTACTCTGGTCCATTCGACATGGCCAAAGTTCAAGAGTGCATGGATGACCTCAAAGCCAATGGCTCTAAGTTGGTTCCTGGATTCACTCGTCCTGAGGGATGCGTAGTCCGAATCAAGGGCGACCGATACAAGGTCGTATTCAACGCAGAAGAGACTGCATGGAAAAATGGCGATCCTGAGTATCAGAAGAACAAGTCTCGTGAAGAAAACAAAGCAGCGGAGAAATATGCTCATCTCCTACAGCCTATTCGCCTAGAAAAGCTTCTTTGTCGCGACGAAGTGTACCTTAAAGAATATCCCAAAAGCATGGGCAAAATTGTGACTGACTATTTCACCGATTTAATCAAAGAAGACCAAGTGCAAGGCACTGAGGTCGAAATCCAAGGCATTCGCAGAAGTTTAGGACGGACTATGTTCAAGTTTGTCCAAGAAACAGTCGAGAAGCAACAAAATGCAAATTCCTAGAGGCCCGAAGGTTCCAAAGACCGTAGAATCGTTCATCGATTCCGTAAAGCTCACAAAGCCTAGCGAAGGCTGGTGGGCATGCCAAAGACAGATGCAGTTCTCTTTAATGTGTCGTTGTCAGGTCTTGTCCGAATTGATCCACAAGGCCGTCATAGACGGCAATGAGTCCAAAGTACCACTTCTTCAATTAGAATACGAGATTACCGATAAGATCCGTAGACACCTTAAAAATTCCTTACTTTGGGACACTAGCCGTGGCGAATAAGATCGTACCATACAAAACAGACTGTCCAGACGGTGTTTTACCCACTGCGTTAAACAAGGCAGCTAGGGACTTCGCAACCACCATTACTGGCGAGGTACGTCCAGGCCCTGAAAGTGGTCTATTCATTGAAACATTCAAAGCCTGCTTCCAGATCATGCAAGAGATGGGCATGGTCAAAGACGAATATATGATTTCTGAGAAGCCTGTTGACTTAGACGACGAGTAGTAGTAACCTTATAAGTCTGAGTGTAGCGCAGCCTGGTCAGCGCACTTGATCTGGAATCAAGGGGTCGTGGGTTCGAATCCCACCACTCAGCGTCAATTAAACTAGTTGCAATTTACGGTTATGCCATATAAAGACAAAGATAGACAAAAGGAATTTCAGAGGAAAGAGTACTCTGCTCACAAGGATCGCTATTCCGAAAGGAATAGGGCTAGACGCGCAGAAAGGAAAAAGTGGTTTTTCGATAATGTTCTTAAGGGTTTATCCTGCTCTGTGTGCGGAGAAAATGACCCAGTTTGCTTAGATTTTCATCACGTAGACCCAACCACTAAAGAGGGAACGGTTAGCCAAATGGTTAATGAATTTAGAAGCAAGACATCAATTTTGTTGGAAGTAAGCAAATGCGAGGTTGTCTGTGCCAACTGTCACAGAAAAATCCACGCAAAAACATAATATGCGGGTTGGAGAAGTGTTTATCTCGTCTGGCTCATAACCAGAAGAACGGTGGTTAGAATCCATCACCCGCAACCAATTTTAGGTGTTGCCCGAAGTCAAACGCATGGGCATAGTGAAGTGGAGATGAAAGTCACTCCTACCTATTCCGAGGTGTCGTGTGTACAGCGGCCTCAAGTCCTAACGAAGGAGTTCCTTGAGAACCTTAGTTAGCTGTTCGATGGTGTATAGCTAAACTAAGCTCTATATCAAGTTATTGGGAAAGCCATCGATTTTTATTTGTTTTAGATAGCGGCGTGGAAAGCTGTGAACGTGGGCCTCTAAACCTGCGGGATCGTTCGCTGGAGACACGCGGTTGGTGCCCATACAAATGCGCGTGGCACCGCAGACCTGTTGGCGCGACCCAACGAGCTAGAGTAGCGTCTAGCCTATCTTTTTATTTAAAGGCATTACTAGAAATAGTGGGCAAGAATCCCCAAGAGCAGTCCGGCTACGCAAAGGGCGTAATGAAACGGAAATCGAAGCTGCTTATGCCTGTTTTCTTTGTTCTGAATAGAGATCGAAGCCTTCAGATTGATAGTCAAGTTTACCCTTCTTATCAAATCCAAATCCACGAGTTAAATAGACTAAGGTGCAGCGGCAATGAGGATGCAATCCAAAAATAGAAGGTTTATCATCGCCACGCTTATGGTAGCTATGCTTAAGTTCGCTAAATTTATAAAGCCTAGGAGTGGTTCCGTTATCGGACATGTGGAGCCTCAAGCACTCCTTACAGGTAGCGTTATCACGGACGACTACGAAGAAGCAAGTTGGATCATTGTCACCAACACTAGCTGCCATTCTACTTATACTCATTAGACTGCCGATGTTTCTAAGCTTGGTCGCCTCAGACTCAACAATAGCCAAAAGTTTAAATCTAGCCTTGTTCATTTCTTCTGTAATTACAGCTTTAACCGCTGATTCAGATGCTCTTTCACCGCGAAGATTAGCCTCTTTGGTCAGACCGTCAATGCGCTCGATGAGATTTGATTTGGTTTGGCTCTTTACCGACTCAATATACCCATCAGCACTAGCTAATAGGCCCTTCAATGCGTCTTGTTCGATGGAGTTAGGAGCGCGATTCTCCATGGCTTGAACAAATAGATGCGACAGACCAATATTTGGCGCTGTACTGAAAACCATTGTCTTTTTGTTTTTGAATCTGGGTAGATTGCCTAGGAACTGCAAGGCAATATTATCGAACATGTTTTCGATTATACTGCCAATATTTTCCTTACCAGAGAATGAAATCCCATTCATGGGTTAGTCCTTCTTGGTTAGACCCTGAATGCCCAATTGAGCAAGGATGTCTTTGCTACCGCGTGCTTCTTCAGCGGCCCATTTGCCCATTACGTCGCTAACGATCTTTTCTTGCATAGAAACAGCCTGTTTAGCATTGGAAGTCATGTTGTGATTAGCTTGCGAACTAACCTTGAATGCTGGACGATGTAAAGCCAATGCGATGCCTTTGATAGCCTCGTGTGATTTTTTCAATTCGATAGCTTGCACTTGGTCACGTCGGAAAGCACGGATGCCTTCAACTGACTTCATAATATCTGATCTTTCTGATGGATCGAGTTCTGATTTACTAAGCATACTTTCAAGTTTGGAAATGTGTTGGTCTAATTCAGTGCCGTCTGGATGTTCCGATTCAGCCATAGGAACGGCTGGTTGAGGAGCGCCTGCTGGAGTTCCACCACCAGGCATAGGAGCAGCTTGATCGTCTCCAGGTTGTGCAGCAGCAGGATCGCCACCAGCAGCAGGATCACCGCCTCCACCAGGAGGTTGTTGAGCAGCAGCTTCTTCAGCTTGTTGCTGTTGTTGCATAGCCGCGTCTTGAGTAGCTTGTTGAGCGCCCTGTTCAAAACCTAAACGAAAAGCCATGTCTACAGAGCCCATGTACTTAGCTTTTAGTTCTTGATATTTTTTCTTCCAATTTATATCGCCTGACATGTTATCCTACCTTTATATGTTATCTTCGCCGTCTAGATCATCTTCGATTTGCATTCTCAAAAATTCCATCGCATACGGACGCGGAGCTAAATATGCTTGCACCGATGCAGGACTTGTCTGAGCCAAAAGTTGTAACCATTGCAAAAAGAACGGATCTCGTTTATATTTTAAGAGTGGATCGACAACTGCCGATGGATCTCCAAAAAATGGACCTAGAAGATCGCTTACATTTTTATACTTGTCAGCAAGCAATTGCCAACGTTCGTTGAATGGAAAGTTACCGCCAAGTACAGATCCGATTGGATCTTTATCGACTTCATGAAGGACTTCGTCATACGTCATATGTACGACTTGATCTTGTTGTAGACGAGTACTTTCTTGCTCTTTAGACTGAGCGTCCAATCCTGCAAGTTTGATTATGCAGATTTTGGCCAATAGCGGGTCAATAATGGGGAATAACCGTTGATTGAAGAAGTTCTGAAACTTCAAGATCAAAGGACGCAAGCCAGAATCTCTGGAAGCGGTTAATTTGAATTCGTTGTTCGACTCCGACAAAGTTTGGGAGTTCGTGCCTTTCGATAAATGGCCATAGCCAGGAAGCTCGTCAGGAGACACGCCAAAAGCGGATAATATGTTACGAGCAATTTGGTCATACATAAACTGAAATTCATCGCCTAATCCTTCGCCGACCATTGGGAGCCAGCTAACGTTGTCTTCTGTGCCGATACCAAAAATTGGTGTACGGAATGAGTTCGATACACTGTTAATACCAGCGTTGAACTGAAGTTTCATATTGTCTAGAGTTTGTTGGTCTACTTCATCCGATTGGATGACAAGCATGCCTTTTGTCGCACGACCATTCTGGAAATACAGTTTCTTGTAAGCATCGATAGAGATATGGGTAGTAACAGAACTGACAACGGTATCGAGAGGACTAATTGGATAGCCGTTATGCTCCACGTCAGTAGAAGGGAACAGAGTAAACACGAGCATTTCATCGTGAGTAAAAGCTTGTCTTGGAGTGCCGTCAATAACTTGTAGCCAAGCATATCGATCTGCTTGAAGCATGTTGATGTCGATATTGATTTTCTCGCCAGTAATGCTTTCTAATGCACGTATAGCGGTAGCTCGTAGGTTGTTACCTACATATTCGCCTTTTCTTACAGCCCTGACGATAGTAGCCACGTCGATGGGTCTAAAACGATGGAACGGATAATTGCCATCTTCATCGGGAGGAACAGAGCGGTCATAGATGACCTCTGTAGCGAAACGTCCGAATGTCAGACCGTTTCTAGCTGAAATGTCCATGTATTCGCCAAGAGTCAGCTTTTCTTGATTTTCTAATTGATCGGTATGTCCGCATTGGAGCAGGATCTTTTCAAAGCGCTTCATACGCTCTTTGACTTTATCGAATTGCTCAGGAGTAAGTACTTTGTAGAATTCTGGTTTGATCTCGATTTCTAGACCAAAACCAAAGCGGTCAGGACGCAGGTCTCCAAACAGAGACATCATATTTCCGCGACATCGTAATATCGCAGCGACAAGGTGATCTGTGATTCGGATTTGCTTTAGGACCTCGTCTGGTAACGCTCTGCGTTTAGTCTTGTACAAACCAAGGAAGTTATCAGACGGTGCAGGGTTCTCAGTGAAGGCTAAGGCGGGCGCACGTTTTGAACTGGCACTACCGCTTGCTTGCTGCAGTGCGTACATAAGAGGGCCAGCGTCGGACTTTTCAAATCCAGATTTTTCCAATTGCTCGTCCATGCTTGGACCCATAGCAAATACCATCTTATTCTTGACCGAATTATTGATAGCATCAGCGGCTTGGATTGCGGCTTGTGCTATTTGTTCTGGTGTTTTTTCGTCTGCCATGTTATCTTATATCACTTGTCTATTCAGCAGCCGCTAAAAAGACGTTTGCTGGAACTATTCCGTTGTTTGTCACGCTCAGAGAGTATATGGTAGAAGTGAGTAGCAGCATTCCAGGAGTGGTTAATCCAAGGGCCGTAGATGGAAGCCCAGTAGGGCAGTTAATCAGAATGAAAGGTTTAATCGGTGCTGCCAAAGCAGTTCCGTTTACGGTCACGACTAGACTCTGATCGCTTTCCATATAGACGATAGATTTGGCCATTGAATAAATTACAACTGCCGAAAGTATGTTGGTTTCTGGTGGCAGAATTGCAATGGAAGAAAATTCCAGTGATTCTGCGTAAACCGCCGTTATTACGTAGCTTCCCCATGTTACTGGAGAGAAACCAGACGAGATTACAAGAGTGTCTCCTACCTGCACGCCTGCCGTGCTAAAGATTTGTAGTTGGGTAGCAAAGCCAGCCCCAAGGGTGATAGGACCCTCTACAATGGGTGTAGGATTGACTACTGAGAAGCTAGTAGCGGTGACGGCTATTATCTGAAAAGTTCCTTGATTTGCTACATTGAAAAGACTACCAAGAGTGACAAAATCGCCTACTACGACACCGCCAGACAACAAACTGAGTGGAGTACCGCCAGTCGATGTAAAAGTTTCAATTAGTCCGTTAATAGTGCTGGTGATTTGAGTGGTAGCATCGTCGCCAGGAACTCGTGGAGTACGGAAATTAGGTTTAGTTCCAGAGGCCCAAGAAAGTACGTAAATGGTTGTATTTAAAGGCTTTAATGCCAAAGAATAGCGGGTAGTGTTGTCTTGTGATAGGGTACGTGTTCCACTGAACAAAATCCTAGTTTCACCAGGAGCGATTGTATAGTCTTCACTTTTAGGGCTATTTACGACCAAACCTTGAAGGTCCCGACACCATTTGATTGGGCATCGCGAAGGCGCGTTAGACGGTCTATTGTCATCATAAGCATGCAAATGTACGGAAAGATTGAGTTTTGACATTAAATGACCTCTTTAGGATTGCTTACCTTAAGATTGCTTGGGAAGATAGGAGAAGGTCATTTTCCTGAAACTACCGCGAACTCCACGTAAAACCCTATGTATCGCTTCTAGTTTGACCCCAAAACTGTCAGCGCAAGCTTTTATGGACTTCCATTCCTGGCCAGTTTCGTTGCATTTGATAGGTTTCCAATGGGCTGCTGTAATTCGATCCCTTGTTTCCTGGTTCATAGAGGCTCTGTCGCCACCATCAGTCAGATTGTAGCCATTTGGATGCAACGTATTTATGGATTTTATATAAGATTTTTCTAGGGAATTTAACCTATCCGATAATTCAGATCTAGTTTCTGCTGTTACCGTATTGAGTAGGACTATATCGAAATTTTCTTTACCATGGGACTCTATAGCGCTTTTTAATCTTGCACACCTACTATGTTTTGAAAAGTGGGTATTCAGTCTTTGCTTCAACGACACGACCGTTTGACCAACATACGATTTGCCATTCGCCCTATTGACTATTTTGTAAACGTATCCAGTTAAATATTCCAATGGAAGGACCCTCGTTTGCCAGTTCCACCAGTCAAATTTCCACCGTCGCTTACTCGTTTCGATATTTCTTCTTTCATTTGCTGATTGGTCGTAGGATTGGGATTATCCTCAGGACTAGACCTAACGTCGGTCCACGCCACTTCGGGCTTAGAACTACCCTTGACAGGGAACAGGTTTTGGCCTATGTAACGTGCGGCATCGGCGATATCCGCTATTCCACGTTCGTCGTCTGGCTCAGTAGTCAAGTTGCCCTGGCTGTCCATTTTGAATCGATGTTTTTGTAGGGCCGTGATTACCTTTTTGGTGTTCTGAGTAGCTACGACTTTGAGGAAACGTTTTCCGGTAGCGCCAATGATTTTAGCGCGAATGCTATCGATTCCGCCAAGTACATCTTTAGTGAATTTTGGAGACTTCATTCCGTTCTTGTTGAAAGACTTGATACTTGAAGGCATGGCTTGGTCACAGAACCACTTTTGGATTCCGTACTTGTCTCTGTACGACATTGCGGTTTGCAGTACATCGGAGAACTCTAGGCCAGGAGCAGCGAAACAATCGACAACCCAAATCTCGCCAGTGGGCATTTTGCAAACTATCAGAAGAACAGAATCATGCGTAAATCCCCAATCCACTCCAGCGTAGAAAGGAATATCTGCTTTTTGAAGTTGATATAAGAGATCCATTTCTGTCACGTATGACTTAGACGTTGGTCCCATGAGGGCTTCATACGCCTCTTTAAGCGTAATCACGTTGCCTTTTTCTGGAACCGTACTGAAACGAGGATAAACTAGACCTTCAGAGCCAGGTTTCCAGCACATCAACTGCGCTTCTGCCGTATCAGGATCATTCTCTCTGAATTTCTGAATCACCGTAGAGATAGGTTTATAGAAACCGCCAGTCGCGTAGTCAGGTTTCATCGACAATCGTTTCTTACAAACTGGAAGCAGTAGACAGTCCTTACAACCTTCGTAAACGTCTTTGATTATTTCGTATTTCGTTCTCTCAGAATCGGGCAATAGATTGAATTCTTCTACGTAAATCTGCTTCAAGGGCAGATTCTTGGCCACGTACATATCCCTTACAGGACCATCTGGTAGATGTCTAGATGGAGGACATTTTTCAGTAACGTCCAGAATGTTCCAGCTGAGAATTTTGTAGTTCATAGCAGGTGCTTCGTCGATAGCCTTGGTCATGTTACCGAATGCGTATTTACGAGTGGATAGATAGACCTTGATACCGTGAATACCTTTGGAGTATCCAGTGATATTCTTACCTTCTTTGATCGCCTTTGGATCGGCCAAATCTAGCTCATCTAGGAAAAGCACGTTAGAGTGCAAGCTGTTCATCCCTTTGGGAGTACAGATCACTATTTTGATAAAAGGAGTTTTGCCTTGCGGGGTCTTGAATTTTGTGAGACGCTTGTTCTTTGTCTTGTTCTGCCATCCAGCAATGTCGAGCAACGGTTGGATGCTGAAGAAGAAACCCTCGATGTAACCAAGAGCGATGGACGATTGATCCTCAGTGGCGGCAGCATGGCCCACTTCGAGTTGGAAGTGTAGAATCAGCAATACTTCTAGGATTGCGACGGAAACCGTCTTCATTCCCTCACGACAAGACATAAGGATGTAACCAGGGTTAACATCTCCGCTATTATTTTTGAATGTATTATATACCTGCCATACGGAATCCAAAGGAGTGCTGGTAGAATCAGGATCGGTAATTTCAAGCGGTAATTCTAAACCCAGGTACGTTTTAACCCAATTTCGTATATGCTCTGCCGAACTAAGCGGCGTGAACATGTACTCAGCGAGTTTCTTTTGTTCTTCGTAAGGTAAAAGACTGAAGTCCATCTTTCTCTAACTTGCGGTCATCTTGGCGACCGCCGTGTTTAATTTTCTTTCTTTGTGGCTTCCCGCCACCATTGGGACCAACGCACATGGGGCACTGGCAACCAACCCGATACATGCCTTGATATTTCATGGTACTGTATGGAATTTAGGGGTTCCATCTGGATTAAAATATCTAACGCCAGTAGGAATGTTTACATCTTTCAGATAATAGCCGTCCGTATAACAATGTCTTACCCAATCCGTTTCCAATTTTGTTCCGTCTTGAAAAGCAGGATGTTCAAAAACCATAACATATGGGACGCATAGACTTGTAACCGGCATCACGGAATGCCCTAAATATTTGGTTCCTTCTGGCATGTTACTTAAAACACGGGTTGCTTCTTTGTCGATAACGGATTTTGGATCTGTATTGCCCATGCACACTAAAGCAAAAGTCATATTGAATTCGTAAGTAACAGTGCCCATTAGCCAGTAACCTCGAAAAGTGTTCTGTCTACGTCTACGCTAAGAACGTCAACCCAACAATCTGCTGAGCAACACATACGACATACTTTGTGAAAATCGTCTACGGCGATAGAGATGCGCTCTTTGGGTTTTAGAACCTGCGTAAACCTATTAAAACTAGCCTTGTCCAAAAGGACAAAGCGTGGCGTCTTACCATTGTCCAGTACATATTGAGTTACTTTTTCGTCAATTCTTTGTTGGTCCATTATGGCCTCTCGTTGGCTTCGTTTACATGCGCGTTCGGGTTTTCTACGTTTCTAGTGAACTCACTATCCAGTCTGGCTTCATCTCGTTCAAAAACATCATCACGGGGATGACATACCATTCCACCCATAGTACCTAAGATTACGGCAATACTTACGGCATTGCTCAAACTCTCTGAGACGGCTTTGGTGGCGTCAAATAGGCCTAACTCTTCGGCTTTTCCGAATAGTTGGTTCTCGATATCGTAGACCAAATTGGGGTCCATGACCAATTTGGATATCACTTCTGATATTTCTTCGGAATTGTATCCAGCATTTTCGAGCAATCGCAAGGGCAATGACATAAGGGAGGGAACTAGAACGTCTCGCGCTGGATCTCCAATTTCTAATTCGGCTCCTAATTTAAGAGCAAGATCAATTGCGACACGAGCGCCGCCAGGTAAAGCACCGTGACTAATAGCAGCACGAACCGCGCAAACAGCGTCTTCACAGCGGTCGTGCGCTTCCTTAAGTTCCCCATTTGAACCACCGTAGATGGTAAGTTTTGCGATTCCATTGGTAATTTTTCCTAATCGTTCTTGCAACCAAATTCTTTCAGCTGCACTTTCAGGGTTTAACATCATAGTTTTCAAGTCTTCTGCGCGAGCCTCAATATTGATTGGTTCAGGATCACCAATTACCGTGCTACGGAAACGATACGTTTCAATGCTGGTCATTCCAGAGCCAAGATCTGCTAGAATAGCAGTTGAGATTTGATTGCGCATTCCAAAAATCTTAGCGCCAGTGAACGCGGACAAATCTTGAAGGAAATGCAGTTGACTATTTGCGAATTGTGCCATTGGAGTCACCATTGGCAAAACGTTGATGGTATTTGGATCAGAGAAATTGAAAGCCAGATTGATAAGGACGTTTTCGCTGAATCCATGGGAAAAGATGACTAAATTCTTATACTTAGCATCTTTTTCGTTCATAAACTTTTGGCCAAGTTCTACGATTAAAGGCATGATCGCAACTAGATCGTTTACCTGTCCGTCGAACAACAAAAACAATGGGTCTTCAAGATAGCATCGTTGATTGGCTTGATCGTTAATAAATGCAGTGTGAAGCTTGCCGATTGAGTCTTCGTACCCCATTGGGATAGGAAAACCATCAATACGCTCGACGGTGTAATTCTTTTTACCAGACAATTCGCGAATCGTAACGTGCGAAGCATCGCCGTATCCAATCTCTTCGAATGCCTTGATTACGGCGTCACTCATCTCGGCATCACCGTTCGCCGATACGGTAGCTACCATATTCAACAGATTCTGATTATTTTCATCTATTTTTATACTACGTTCAAGAACATATGGAACCAAAATAGAATCTGTAACTTTTGCAATACGACGAGCAGCTTTCTGTGGACTATATTTGGGATTTTTTTCACAGAATTCAAACAGATTCTCAATAATTGAATGGCTAAGAACCGTAGCGGTCGTAGTACCATCGCCAGCTTCAGAAGCGGTACGCTCAGCGGCTGAACGAGCCTGCTCAATGATGAGATGTTCGTAGGCATCCGTAGATCCTAGACTCTTAAAAACCGTAACTCCATCCTTAGTAGATTTATTTGGCAAACCTGGATAATCTGACTCGATTAAGCAGTTTTTACCTCCTGGTCCAAGTGTGCCTCCCACTGCTAACGATATCCTTTTCATTGTCCTCAATACGATTGACTTCAATCTCTTGGGATCGGTTTCGAATATTTTGGGAGCTGTTTTTGCTTTTCTATGACTCATATTATTTTGTCCTATTGCAATACGAACTATTTATTGATCTCGGTAAAATTTGTAAATTCCAAGGAACATGTAATCCTGATACATTTTCGCCCTGCAAGGGAACGATATGGTCAACAGTAAAAGGATCGGTTGGACTGCTAAGCCATTGAAGATCCTTAGCTTCTATATAAAAATTTCTGATTTCTTCAATCTGTTCTACGCTAAGCCACGGAGGAGTGCGAAGAAGCTTTGCCGCTCTACGTTTGGCCGTATCAGCGTTAACCCTACCTATGTTATTGCTTTTCCAGTTTTTCTTAGTCGCTTTCAATTTTTCTGGGTTGTTTTCTTTATATGAGACCTTTAAAGCTTTAGCTTTTTCTGGATTTCGAATTTCCCAGTTTTTCTTATGAGTACGGATTTTTTCTGAATGACCTTTATCGTATACGTCACAATTATAATCTACGCATATTTTACATTGTGAATTAAATCCATCTTTATGGGACTTCTTTTTGTAAAATTCATCCAGTGTCTTATTTTCTTTGCATTTCGTACAAATCTTCATATTTTCCTTGAAAAAGATGCTGTGATGGTTGGAACGCAGTGGAGCGTTGCCGCTCACCGCTGTCAGGCCCTTATAGCCCTACCTTAGTTCCGCAGCAATGCATCGGGAATCCGCACCACAGACGATCTAAGATACTTATATCACTTGTATCATTTTGAGTCAAGTGATATAGTACCATTATGAGATTTGAAATTACCAGTCCTACCAAAGCTTTAGTCCTTGACGCAACAGATCAAGAAATGGCCAATCTTCGTGAAGATCTTACATATACTAACACGGCAGCAGCCCACGATGTCAAGCGTCATTTTAATAACCGATGGTTACGCAGCAAAAACAATGCCGCCTGGGAAAGTCGCCTAAACTTTCTTAAGTCAAAGGTAAAGAATACGTTGGTTTATGAGGATTCTGACGGTAGGACGTTTATTCGTCCAGGATCACTGCCTTATCTTGGCGAAACTGTTGCTAATTATGACAATACTACCAACAACGTGGTATACCCAACTCCAAAGAAGGTGGCTTGGGCAAAAAAGCTTCCATTTGAGTTGTATCCATACCAAACAGCTAGTATTTCGAAGTTAATCCCTATTCAACATGGTAATGTAGAACTTTGTACTGGTGCTGGGAAAAGCGCAATCATTTTGAACCTTTGCAGAGAGACTGGATATAGAACTGTCATCGTTGCACCTTCGCGCAGTATTTTTAGAGAACTGATGAAGGCATTCGAGACTTATCTTGGTAAGAATCAAGTTGGCGGCTTTGGTGATGGTAAGCGCAAGATTGGCAAGCGATTCACCATTGCAATTGGCGACAGCCTATGCAACGTCAAACCAGGATCTGAGGAATGGGAATTCTTCAGTAAATGCGAGATGATGGTTGTTGACGAGTCCCATACCTGGGGCGCTGAAACGCTAGACGATATTTGCCATGGTGTCTTAGCTGATGTTCCAGTTAGGTTTTTCATGTCGGGCACGCAGACTCGTGGCGATGGCGCTGAAAAACTACTTCAGTCGATCATTGGCAAGACGGTACATATTCTGACTACTGCGGAAGCAATAGCTGGCGACTATATATGTAATCATAATTTCACCATTGTGCCGGTTAATTCGTCTAATCCAAACTATAACGATGAAGACGTTTTGAAAATGAAAAGAATTCATTTATTGAACAACAATAACATAGCTAAATGGATTGCTATGTTGGCCAACTCAGCCGCTACTGCTAATGGCGAGCAAACGCTTGTACTTGTTGAGGAATTGTCCCAATTGAGTATGCTAATCCCCATGCTAAAGGTATCATATGCATATGCACACTCAGAGTCTAATAAAGCGAAGTTGATACCTCTTGGTCTAGATAAAGTAGACACTGACGATTCAGTTGAAAGGTTCAATAAAGGCGAAGCTATGGTTCTCGTTGGCACTTCTTGCATTGCGACTGGCACAAATATTTATCCTACGCATTACACCGCCAACTGGTGCGGCGGTGGATCGGAAATCAGGACCAAACAAGGTCCAGTGGGAAGGTCTGTTAGAAAAGGCAACCAAAACCCGTATAAAAATAAATGCAAGCCAAAAACTCTGGCTAGAATCTTCGACTTTGATGTTCGCGATGTGTACGTTTTACAACGTCCTTTGGAACAACGTGTGTCCTACTACGCTGATTCTGGGACCGAAATAAGGCGTCTTGGACCATAAATAGGCGTTTTTACATAGTTATGTGATATAAGTTCTTGAGGCCATGGTTGGCCAGGGAACACCGTATCATGCAGAAACCAAAGAAACATAGCGCATCATTTGACGATTCGTTCTACAGGTTAGCAGGCGAAATAGCTACCGCATTAGCCAAAAATAAAACTGAGGAAGAGAAAGGTCTCACCTCTACCGAAGCCCAGAAAAGACAAGTAGAAGAATTGCTCGACGCTGAAAAGAAATTCAAAGAAGTAGTCCTCAAGTATCGTCAATCAACTGAGGTGTATAAGAAATTTTTACAACGCGTGTGTATCCAGAACCGTAATATACTTTCAGCGCGTCCTTATTTCCGTGAAGCTGCAACTACTTTTAGCCAGTCGATCACTCCCGCCATAAAAACCAGCAATATCGAAGAGTTGAAGAGATTTAACATCAATTATCAATTCATAAAGTTTATCAAAGACAATTGGCTTGGCCCATTCCCTAAACGCGCAGACGAGCTATTCACTAGGGTTTACAAAGCTCGTACTATCCTCATTGAGAATAACATGCCGCTGGCCGTAAATCGCGCAAAGCTGTTTTATCGCAAAACTCCGCGAAGTCACTTGACTTTGATGGATATGATTGGTATATGTAGTATGGGACTAGCAGCTGGCATCGATAAATGGTGCGGAAGTTACACTCCAGTATTCAGATCAGTTTGCATTGGCCGTATGGTCGGCAATTTGATTGACTGCTACAGCGAAACCATGCTACACTTCTATCCATCCGATAAGAGAGTCCTATATAAGGCTAACTCCATACGTGGACGCCAAGGCATAGATGAGATCAACGAACTTACAGACGCAGTCAACAAATCTTTCAAGCAAGACGAACTGGATGGCAAAAGCATTCCTAAATATGAAGTCAAGGCAGGAGAGTTGAGCGACCTAATGAACGCTGCCAGTACGGTTTCTGCGGATTCGACTGTCAACGACGAAGGATATGGGGTCTACAGCTACACTCAAGATGCAAGTCAAGATATTGAGTCGGCTTTTATCGAAAGAGAATCAACCGTAGAAATGCTTATGTATGCGAAACATCTACCGATTTTACACCGTAAGGTCCTACGTTTAAAGGGCATCAAAATATGAATACGTGTAAACATTGCACAGATCCAGTAGAAGCTCCCCACTATGAAATGTGTAAAGACTGCTGGTGGGACCGCGATCCACGTAACGACCACAAGGAGAAAGAAATGGACTTAGTATCTTTAAACAACAAATTTATCGTTGAGCCCTACAAGGGTGATCGAACTCTAAAGGCTAACTCTGCCACTGGTTTCGCAATTGTGCAGCAGAAAGTTTCCGTGGTAGGTCTAACCCTACTTATGGATTCCGTTGTTCAAGTTGGTAAAACGGAACATGACACCCTACCAAAGGGCTCTAAGATTTATATCAGAGAAGAACTTCTATTCACTCAACCATGGGCCAAAAATGTCTATGAGAGTGAAGCGGTTGAAGGGAAATTCATTATGGTAGATGCTATTCATGTGGAGTTCGTTTCGATTGAAAATACTTAGAATCGGCGACCCGCATATTAAACCAAGCAACGTTGAGGAAGCTGAAAAACTGTTTCATTTCATCAACGATCAGATCTTTGAACTACAGCCTGATCGGGTAGAGATTCTTGGTGATTTGTTTCATACTCACGCCATAATCAGGATGGAAGTTCTTGAGTTTTGGAACGGCTGGTTTGATGTTTTGGTTAGCCACGAAAATATTGAATTCATTGTGCTTATTGGAAACCACGACATGACCGGCGACTATCAATCGCACACATCGGCTCTATCAGTATTCAAACACATGGCTAGAAAGCACCGGAATCTCAAGATCGTTGAGCATCCAAGGACAGAAGGAATTTATGGATACGTATCTTATACCCATGACAGAAATACGTTCTATGATATTTGCAGGGGACTTGCTAATGAAGGCTCCAAGGTACTCGTGTGTCATCAGTCATTTAGCACATCCAAGTTCGAATCCGGCACCTACGATCCAGATGGCATCGATCCCGCTCCAATCCCCTTCAATCTCATCATATCAGGACATATTCACTCCTATCAAAAATGTGTTGCCGATGGAAAGACCATAATTCATCCAGGAACCCCAAAATGGGATTCGCTTTCAGACGCAAACCAGGATAAGGGCATCTGGCTATACGAACATGACGATGTTACTGGCGCTATTATCTCTGAAACGATGATTGGCACGAAACATGTGGTCACAAAGATCGTTAGTATCGTTTGGGAAGAAGGGAAAGACCTTCCAGCAATCGAGAGTGGCGTCAAGACGACGATTGAGCTTATTGGCTCATCGGCATGGGTAAACGAGCACAAAAAGGCTCTAAAGGGCCATTACGGACTCAAGACGCAGATTACGGATAGGGCAGACAAGTCGGAACGCAAGCCTGGCAAGAATTTCCAGGATTTTATGTTAAATCTTTACGTCACAAAGGCGGATAAGCCTAAGTTACTGGAATATATGAGGAACAATGGAATCATCGGATGACAATGCTTCGCAAATAGTCAAAGACATGGCCAAATTGGTCCTGATTTCTGGCAAGATCACCCCAATGCACGAAAAGAACATGAAGATGTATCCGTTGATCTATTTTGATGGTGTGAAAGAAGTCAAAATTGAATACGATCTTTCCCATGAAGCTGATGCCTTGGTGGATAAAGATAACAATTTAACTGTCAACGCTCCAAAAAGAAATAATATCGTTTCTTACCATCTTACTATGCACGAAAACGCATTTAACCACAATATGGATAAACGTTTTGCCGCCCTAGAAGCCTCGATCAAGACATTGTTCTGGAAAGATCTGGCGATAGAAGTAATAATTGACGGCAAACCCGTCTATAAGAGTAAAAAATGAGCGAAGAAAGCAAACTACCAGAAATAGTTATAGATCCCATTAAGATGACTGATATCTCTGATGTCAGTATGAAAAAAGTACAAAGATTCATCGACGATGGGCTTCCAGGCGTCGTTATTCTTGATGAATCCAGACTTGCTAAGATAGCCGAATTGTATCTAGGCGGAGCAACATACGATCAAATCTCAAAAGCCACGCGAGTAGATAGAACAATTGTCATGTACGCATCCTACAGATACAATTTATGTGATATACGTAAAGAGTACATGCTAGAACTTGGCGACCACATGAAACGTCGCGTATTAGAATTCAAGCTTATGAGCCAGGATCACCTATTGAAATTGGCTCAGATGTACCACAAGAAGCATGGTGGTAAACTCATGCGGTATATGGAAACAAACGATGAGGCTCATACGGACCAGATCAATTTGAAAGAACTTGATCGGTATATGAAGATAGTCGATCTGATCCAAAAATCTATTGCTGAACCCGCCAAGGACAAGGGTCCGCTGATTGGGTTGAATTTAGGCGATGGGGCTACTGTTACCCGCAAGGGCGACAATGAGATAGAAATTACGCCCAAACAGAAAGCTATTGGCGACGTGTTAAAACACTACGCCGATTTGAGACGAGAAGAAGATAAAAAGTAACCAAACCATATAACTAGGAGTTATAGATGATTTCCCTTGTAAAAAAGACCCTGCTTGCAGTAGCGGTCCTGGCCCTGTCCGCTTGTGCTACCGGACAACAAAAACCAGACACGTCCGATGCTAGCAATAACAGTGTTAAGGTTACAAACATGGCACAGACCCATGGTGGAACGGGAATCGTGCTTCGATCCTCTCCCACAAGTTCTCTTGTGCTGACCAACTCACACGTTTGTGGCGTTGTTGAAGAAGGTGGACTCGTAAGCGGTGCCTCTGGCAGCTTCATGGTAACTTCATATAAAAGATCAGAACAGCATGATCTGTGTTTGATTCGTGTATCGGGAAATCTGCATGGTCGAGTTAATCTGGCCTCAAGACCTCCAGTACCATATAAAGAGATGGCAATGATATCTGGCCATCCAGCCTTGTATCCAAACGTCAAAACCATTGGACACTTCTCTGGACGTCAATCAATCGCGATTCTCTTGGGCTTTAAACCCTGTACCGATGCCGACCTGGAAGATCCAGAAAAAGCAGGTCTTTGTGTTATGGTAGGCGGATTGCCAATTATTAAGAATTTCGACTCTGTTTTAGTAACAGCCACTATCATGCCAGGATCTAGCGGTAGTGCGGTGTACAATGAAGACATGGAGCTTTCAGGAGTAGTATTCGCTGGTGCCGGAACCCTTGGCTATGCTTGGACTGTTCCATATGAATACGTTAAAAGCTTCTTAACCAAAGAAGCAAAGACGCTTAGGTTTGAAAAACCTACAAATATAGTAAACCTGTTCGGCAACAAAGAACGCTCCAAAAGTTCAGAGATCATGCAAAAACTTCAAAATGTCTGCGACTCTCCCGACAAGGCTAAATTCAAATCCTTGTGCGAGATCATGCAGAACGACATGCTCTACTAAAATGCCACTAATCGCTTATCTTTGCGAGTGTAAAAACTCCAAAAAGAAATATTTTCGGCAGGTAAAAGATATACCTGCCGTTATTATTTGTGATAAGTGCGAAAAAGAAATGAAAAAATGCTTGTCAGCGCCCACTAATTCTAGTAAGATAACAGTAGACAATGGCCTTCAGGCCAGAGCCGTAGAAATCATACCTGATATTATCGAGATCAACAAAGCTCGATCAGGAAAAGACTACAGGGAAGAATAGTGTTAGAATTACTGGGACTGCGTTGGCGCGGAATCGGGAGATTTGTTGAAGAACAATTTATCGATTTTTCCGAGCTAAACGATTTCATCCAACTCGATGGACAAAACAATAATACTGGAGGTTCTAGCGGATCAGCCAAGACCACAGTATTCAATGCCGCAGACTATCTCCTTGGTCTCAACGACCTTCCATCTACAATCTTACAATCCAGATACACTGACGATCCCATAACAGTGGGTGGAAACTTCCTATGGGACGGAAAACCCGTAGAAATTATCCGTGGTAAAAAACTCAAAGTGGTGATCGACGGCGTAGTATGTGAAGGCAGTAGCGCTCTAGCTGAAGAACAAATCGACAAGATTCTTGGTATGCCCAGGAAAATCTTTAGAAAGCTAATGCACAAGCGTCAGAAAGAAGGCGGTTTCTTTCTAGATTTTACTCCAGCCAAAATGCACGAATTCCTTATTGATTGTCTGAACTTAACAGAATTCAGAAAACACGACTCTACTATGGACGTAAAGATAAAAGGCTTGATTGAAAAGAAAAAAACAGAAGAATCGTCCTTAAATGGTCAAGAAGTAGGCCTGACTGCTACCCTAGAAGCTATTTCGTCATTGGGTGCTCCTCCAGTTAAGCAAATAGATCAGGAAACTATCTTAGGCCTCAAAAAGAAAGTGGACGAGGCTGAAAATCAGTTTAAGTCTATAGCCGCGACCTGGATTCGGGTTCTGCAGGACCTTGAACAAGAACGCCCAAAGAATAGGGTATCTCCATTCGACAGAAGTGGCATAGACAAATACTCAGATGAAATTTTATGCCTAAATCAAAAACTTAATTCTTTGTTCCAAGAAGACAAAGACCGTATCGCCAAAGTTAAAGAGGCTAGAGCTAAAATCGAACAGGCCCAAAAAGACGCTAGCGTTGCTGTCCTATTGGCTCATGGCGCTAGACATGAAACGGTTAAACTTGTAGAAGAGATCAAGAAGCTAAAAGACTCTGTGTGTCCTACATGCGAACAGTCCTGGACAAAAGATCTAGAATCTGCGATCCAAAGTAGAATAGTTAAAATACTTGAACTTAAAAAGACAACAGATGCTGGACATAAAGCGCTCGAAGCCCAGGAATCTCTCAACGAAGAGGACATGGCCCTAGAAGGCCAAGACAACGGTAGGGTTCATCCAGACATGCCAGGCATCAACGAGAAGCTTAGAGAAGCACATGCTAATCATTTGGCTGAGAAGCTCAAGGGTGATGCGTGGATTGATAAACATAACGTAGCAAATAATGCTGCTCTTGAAAAGTTTACACAAAAACAAAAAGATGTGCAGTTTAAAGCCAACTCTGAAACCGATCAAACGAGGGGAACTCTAGATCTGGCACGAAGAGTATTTGACAATGCTGTGAATATTTTACGTTCTTATACTGAAGCTAATACTAATTATGAGCGTAATTTCAGGTCCTTGAAAGAAAAGGAAGAAAAATTTACAAATAAGATTGCGGAGGTTAAAACTGCAATCTCCGCAGTAGATGCGGAACTTAGTCTGGCCGAAGAAACCAAGAAAGCAATCAAGCAATTTCTTTCTTATTCCTTCGATGATGCCATAGAATCAATTGGTTCTCGTGCTACTGAAATTATTCGTTGCATTCCTAACATGAGTAATGCTACTATACAATTCGATGGTACAAAAGAAAGCGCAAAGGGAGTTATAAAAGACGAAGTGAACGCAGTCCTAGCCGTCGATGGAGAAGAAGACGTTCCCATCAAGAGTTTGTCTGGCGGCGAAAGATCGGCCCTGGATATAGCAGTAGACCTGGCAGTAATCGACTTTATAGAGACTAAATCCGGCAAGGGAATCAACCTGTTTATCTTGGACGAACCCTTCACAGGACTTGGACCAGTAGAGATAGAAATGGCTTTGGAAGTTCTCAAGAACTCCAATACTAACAAGAAGATAGTGATAGTTGACCACAACTCAGAAGTTAAACAAATGGTGCAGAATCGACTCGTAGTAGTCAGAGACGGCCTAACAAGTAGAATCGAGAAATCAACGTGAGTACCAAGGCAGAAAGCTATCTCTCGCACCTGTACGTATCTGAACAGTATCAGGCATACGAGATAGTCTTGGGCCTAGTTAACGAAGTGGAAGATTTGAAGAAGCAACTAGCAGAAGCAAAGTCATTGACGCCAGAGCCCCATTTGGTAACGCTGAAAGATTTTGAATTGATGGTTAGCATGGCATCGCAAGAGTACGTTAAAAGGGCCTTTCCGATAAAACTGTCGGGCAAGCAAGTATCCTATGGACAAGAGCCACATTTCTTTTTGATAGAGGCTTTTGTTTCACATTTGAATAGGTATGAGATTTTAAAAAAACCAGTCGTTTTTGATTATAGGAAATAGCATGAATATGTATAGACTATTATTTGCGACTATGATATTATTCAATCATACGGACGCATGGGCCGATGGCAAAGCACTCTACGAAAAGAAATGCGCCAAATGTCATGGAACAACTGGCGCTGGAGACGGATCGTCATCTTCTCTCTTGGCTGTTAAACCTACAGCTTTTAACGACAAAGCCGCTATGGAAAAAATTACAGACGAAGAGATTTTCAAAGCCATAAAAGAAGGCGGAACATCGGTTGGAAAATCGAAATTAATGCAGGCAAATCCGTCCTTATCTGACGACGATATTAAGTCTTTAGTAAAATATGTTAGGTCTTTAGCAAATTAACCATAGGAGAATAAGATAATGGGACGACCGAAGAAAGAAGCTTTAACATTTGAAGGCAAAGTACAAAAAGAAATGCCTGAATTTGCTCGCGAAGTCGCTGGCTTAGACGTTCAGGCCCTCAAAAACCGCATTGCAAAGTATGCAGGCGAACTGTCCAAATCAGAAGAACAGCAGGAGAACGACGAAGCGTTGATCACCACAAAAGCTGAAGCTAAAGAATTGGGCGCACCGTATCGTGAAGTCAAGAAAGCCGTAGCTACAAAGACACGTTATTTGCTTGGCCTCATCGAAGAGAAAGGTGGCCAATGAACGATGGATTGGACACGGCAATCGTTACCATACAGAGAATCATAGATTTAACTACTCAAGATAAACCTTTGGTCATTAATAATGTACCTAACATAGGCACAGTGATTAGCATAGGCGATGCCTCATACATGACCTATAGCAGTTGGATAAGCCCAAACGACTGGATTCAAGCATACGCAACCATCAGTGCAGGTTTGGCGGTAGAACGTTGCAGAGCAGACATAAAACTTCAAAATTCGTCGTTTACGTTGAAGGTATAGTGGAAAGAATTCTAGCGCTGGATATGTCAACAAAAACTGGATGGGCCGTATTTACTGTAGATGGCCAAGATCTAGCCTTATTGGGATTTGGCCAGAATACGCAAATCCCAGAGACTCCTGGCGTGTACCCTGAGAACTTCGTTGAATGGGCGCACCACTGTTTCGATGCAATTATTACACTTATCGACAAGTGGAAACCTGATACTTTAGTCATTGAAGAGACCGCTTCTAACAGTAAATCGATTTATTCGCAAAAAATATTAGAATGGATTCATTATTTAGTTGCAAAGTATATAAAAGAGAGTAAGATAAAAGCTGTATACATAATGTCTGGTACTTGGAAAAGCGAGACAGGCGTTTTGATGAACGACGGCGAGAAAAAGCATAATAAGGCCGTTAAGACATACAAAGAAAAACATGATACCTCTATCGCGTATGATGAAAAAGGCAAACGGATAGGTAAGATCACAAGGAAACACGTCGCAATTCGCAGAGCAAATGAGATTTTTGTAAAATTTCTAAAAAAGCCCTTGCTGAAAAAAGATGAAGACACCGCAGAGTCCCTCTTATTAGGATACTGCTACTGTCTACGTAGGATGAAACGATGAGTAAAGATTACATGGATGAAGACAACGCTTCTGATGGATTCAGAGATGGACAAGAAGAAGAGGTTGCACCAAACGAAGCAGCGTCAGCAGCACTGACAGGCCAACAGGCTCAACCCGTTGGCACCCGTCGCGTGTTCCCTACTCAAAAAACGATTGAGCTTCCACCAGAGCGCGATAGCTTCCAAGACGCTATGGATCAAGGATATGCGCCTGAAGAATCAGAACAAGAGGATTATTCAGAAATCCTCAACGATGCTAGTTTGCGCTTAGAACAGGGCAACCTATATAAGATGGTAATGAATAGCGACCTATTTGCTAACTCTGGTTACGACGAAAAGGCCGTTTCCAATGTTACCCGCGAAATACGAAATTTTGCCAAAGAACGAATGGAAATCATGCTTGGCATGAGACAAGAACCCTCGAAAGAGGCGTCATTCCCAGCCGGAGCGTTCCCTTTCAATGCTCTTGAGGTTGAAGTACTTAAGATGTTGGCTTCAACGGCCACTAAGGGCGCAAGCCAAGAAGCAGAGCCTTTCGCTCCTAATTTAGCTCCTGCTCCACGCAAGCATACGGTCAACGCCATTGCACTAAAGGGTCCTTCGAGACCACAGCAGCAACAAGTGAAACCTACCGCTAGACCGTTACAGAAAGGACCAGCCGCTCCAGTGAAACGTCAAAATGTAAGCGAAGCAGTTCAACGTATCTTAGAAGAAGAAGGCGTGACTTTGGAACAGATCAACCAAACGTTTGATCCTAACAAGAAATTCATGACTCAAGACGAAATGGACAGTCTAACCATTGAACAGATGACAGAGCGTAACAGACAGATAGCGTTGCGTGCAGGAAAGGCGGTTCCTTCATCTGGAGCGCTACCTATGCCTTCACAAGAACATATGAATGCTTTGCATACGAGTCAGGCTAGTAGAGCCGAAGCTCACCCGCAAATGCAAATGATAATGGCCGCGATTAACAATAAGAAGTAATTTAAACTAAAACAACTACGGAAACCGTAGTCTAACAGGAGAGAGAATGGAACAACAACAACAGCCGAAACGGACAGCAGTTCAGCGTATCGATGATTTAGAGCGCGGAGTGATGGGCATGTTTCAGGCCGCAGATAACATGGGTCGCGATCTTATGACCTGCAAAGAAGCTATCAAGCTCTTGGGCAATAAGATTGACTCAATCGTCAAGGCTACTCAGCGTGGCGAAGATCTTACCGATGAAGTCATTAGCAAGATCATGGTAGAAAACAACGTTGCTGAATTAAAAGCACGCGTTGACGGACTCGTAGCTGCTGGCACATTGGTTGCCACTACTGACCCGGTAGATGAGAAAAACTTCCTAGTCGGCCAAGAAGTCGACGATTCTGGCAAGGTGCTAAACCCACGTTTACAGTTCGTTTTGGGTGCATTGCAACCAGAATTAAAAGCTAAATTCATCGGCGCTAAAGTCGGCGACTCAGTGGCCTTCCAAGATGGAAAAGTGAGTTTTCTTCTACAGGAAGCATATACCGTTGTTGCAAAACAACCGGACGCTCCTGCTCCCGCTGCCGAAGCTGCACCGGCTCCTGAGGCCGCTCCCGCTGCCGAAGCTGCTCCCGCTGCCGAAGCCGTCGCTGAAGCTGCACCAGCAGAGCAATCTTCACCGGATGCAAGTACCGATCCCGCTGAGCAATCAAGCCAAAGTTCTGGATCGTAGTACCTTCGGGGAACAATATGAGCAAGAAACAGAAGCCTAAACGGGCAGAACCGGACGAGTCTGCCCTAAAACTGAAAATTCTGAAAGCCTATACAAGCTTTGCTAGTAAAAACAATGCGTTACCTAAGCGTAATGACATGAAGGCCATTGGAATCAGTAGAGATGCGATTAGGCATCATTTCGGTAACATGTTGATTCTAAAGCAAAAAGCTAAAGAGCATTCTCCTAAATCATTTGAAAAAATTATAGACATCGAGATATTCAGCAGCTCGGCGTTCTCAGAAATAGAGAAAAAAGCAAGAAAACATAAGGTGTATATTATACAAACAGCCGTAGCCGGTGGACCCATACAGGAAGACCTGTTTGCGGCAGTTAAAACATTCCTAAAAAAGAAAAAGGGAATGCACTTAATCATACCAGCAGACTATGCCTTGCAAGACATAGACCCCATTCTTATGGAAGATCCCGACATTAATATAGTATTCAGGACTCTTCGGTTAAATTCTAATATCTGTGTAGATCCCATCAAGATTGATCCAAAACAGATTGATCCAGTAGTAGGTTTGGATGATTTAGCTCGCGCCGAAACAGTTATCATCGGTTCTCCCAAGCAACGCAGAATTTCAATATCGAACTCAAATTCAAAACTATCCAGAATGATCCAGGCTACTGGAGCATTGACAAAACCTAACTATACGCCTTCTAATGGCGTTCCTAAAAGACGAGATACTCTGGCGGAAAAACACCACAGAATGGGTGGCGTGATCGTTGAGATCGTAGACAATAAGCTTTATCACTTTAGACATTTTGAGATGTGCAAGGATGGATCTTTCAACGATCTGTTCTATAACTACAGTAAAAATGGAGTAAAATTCGTTGGCTGTAAAGCTATCATACAAGGCGACAAGCATATAGGCGACACAGATCCGGCGGTAAATGCTGCTGTAGATGAAATGTGTAAAATCGGTAAACCAAAATATAGGGTTGAACACGATTTCTTCAACGGAAAATCTATCAATCCACATGGCGAACACGACGTAATTGAACTGGCTCAATTAGCAGAAGCAGGATTGCTAAACCTGAAAAAAGAACTCGAAATGTGTGCAAATGAAATCACGCGAGTACGAAAGCTAAAGTCATCTAACGTACACGTCATAGTCGAATCTAATCATAACGATTGGATTATGCGATATCTCAAAAAGGGAAACTTCAGTCCAGAAAATCGTTTGATAGCCAATAAACTACAAACAGCAGTAATAGAAGGCAAACAACCGTTCGCCGCAGCAATGGAACTTTTTGGCATTTACGCAGGTCCAGATTTAGTTTTCTTGGAACTGGACGACGATTTTGTGGTAGAAGGTGTAGCATTGGGGAATCACGGCCACTTAGGTTCTAATGGCAAAAGAAATCCTGGATGTAAAGGAATGTACAAAGCCTATGGCAAATGCTCATTTGGACATACTCACCACGGTGAAATTTGGCATGATGCACATAACATAGGAACGTCTACTTATATGAAATTGAGTTACAACAGGGGCGCTTCTTCATGGGATAATTCGCAAGGAATCCTGTATGATGGAGGCACGCGCCAAATAGTCAATGTCATCTACGGTAACTGGCGTGATGCGTAATGCTCCATGAACAAGATAATCGACCTAGATTTGGCCACACGAGATCTTAAAGAAGCGCAAGATAGATTCGACGCATTGCAAGCGCACGTATTTAAGGTAAGCAATGAAATCGCCCTACTAGAGCATATTGAAAAAAATCTTCTAGATAATATTTCTGTATTAAAAAGTAGACATATCATTACGGTTGCGGTAGAATACAAGAGAGCCAAAAATGATTTGGGTAAAATTTACAGCAATATGCTGATGCTCAAATTGAACAAGAATAGCCTTGAACACTCTGTTAAACAAGCCAGTAAGTTTCTGGACGAATGCAGAGAGCGACATCTCGATACTGTGCTTAGTCAAGGCGCAAGAGTGATCGAAGTAGATTTCGGGAGAAAGAATGATCGACAAGACGGAGATCCAGAATAAGATCGCCACAGAAGAAGACTATATCCGCTGTCCAAAGCTGGATAATTCCTTAAACAAATTCGTAGCAAATCCAAAAAATTCAGATGGTGTCAAGAATGAAACTATCGCTCGTCTTTTGATGATATCAGAAGAAGAAGTCGAAAGGGTTTTTCAAGAAGCTGTCCAGATGTTACGCGATGACATGATCGATGAAGATTGAAGTAAACTGTAAACATTGCAATTTACCTTTTGTTCGCATTAATCCGAGAAAGATTTTCTGTTCTAGAAAATGTATCACCTCTAATTGGTACTTACACAATAAAGAGCACAAGATCGCCCAAAGCGCTAAATGGCATAAAGAAAACCCAGATATAAGAGATGACAAGCATCTTAGATATAAATACGGTATCACCCTCAACGTATATCTAGATATGGCCAAACAACAAAACAACGCATGCAAAATATGCAATAAAATTCAGCAAGATAGAAAACTTTGTATAGACCATTGCCATGTTACTGGAAATATAAGAGGCCTTCTGTGCGATAAATGCAATAAGGGCTTAGGATCTTTCGAGGACAATGAACTTTCTTTAAAAAATGCAGTGACGTATCTTCAGGAAAGTAGAAAATGAAAATCGAGGTTTATGCCGATGGAAGTGCGACTATAGCAACAAGGCCTGGAGGTTTTGGCTGGGTGATCGTACAGGATGGAGTCAAGGTCCAAGAGGGTTCTGGACGCATCGAAAATGCTACTAATAACGACGCAGAGCTAGAAGCCGCAATTATGGGTCTGGGCTACGTACTCAAGATGGTATCCGCAAGCGACTATCACAGCCGTGAATACGAAGTAGAACTAGTATCTGATAGCCAGATCATTCTTGGCTGGGCCAACGGCACCAACAAATTCAAACAAAAAAAGAAAATGCAAAAATTCGAGGCCCTGTCTTTCCTTGTGAAAAGATTACAAGCTAAGACTCGATGGGTGAAAGGTCACGATGGCGACGAGCACAACGAAAGATGTGATAAATTAGCTGGTTGGGCTCGCAAGGGCACCAAAGAAACTCCAAAGAAAAATCGCAGAACATGTGCGGTGAACTTTAGTGTTGCAATTAACGACGCAGTATTGTACGATATGGTATCTAAGGCGTATAAACACGCCACAGATGAACAATGTGCTCCTGGATCAAATCTTTGGACTACTCGTTTTACGGATAGCCTAGAAGAACAAATGCATAGCGATGACTACTTCCGTATTGAGGTCAAGAAATGAGCGACTGTTGTAGTTGCCACATAAATCCACCGTGCAATTATTGTGTGGAATCATACGAATGCGTTAGTTGCAACGAGATAAAGCATCCAGATGAAGCCGGTGAGAATTTCACTCTTGATGGAGATATTTTCTGCGACGATTGCGCAAACGAAATGAACAGGAATAAAAATGAGTAAACTTTATATACCGCTAGACACAGAGACTGGCGGATTAGACCCAAAGACTAGTGACGTGCTCACCATCTACATTGCCGTAGCCGATGAGAATTTCAAGATACTAGACGAATTGGACCTGAAACTCAAGCCAGACGACCGCTTGCCCATCACTGAGGCTGGCGCTATGAAGGTCAACGGCATCGATCTGCAGAAGCATTTGGCCGATCCTACTACGGTCACCTATTCAGAAGCTAAGACGCAGATCTCGGCCATGCTGAAAAAGCACCTTAAAAAGAATGGTCGCTATAGCAATTTGATCCCGATGGGACATAATATTCCCTTCGACTTGGGAATGATTCATCACCATATTATGGACAAGAAAAGCTGGGAAGAGTACTGTCATTATCGCAATGTAGACACCAACCCTATCGTTTGGCTTATGAAGGATTCTGGCTGGTGGCCGTTTGATCTAGGTAGCCTGGTTTCTGTAGTCGATTTCCTTGGCATTCCAAAAAGGAATGCCCATTCGGCCAAAGACGATACTCTGATGACGATTGACGTATATAAGAAAATGCTTGAGATTATGAAATCCAAGAAAGACGGCGGCGGTGGTACGCAGGATCTGATCTCCTTACTAGAGGCAGAATGAAAAAAATACTTGCAGGACTATTATTTGGCTTCGTTCTTTCTCTAGGCATGAGAACTACGCATAGCATATTTTGCAACTATTATTTCCGTCAATGTAATGCGGAGCATCTAGAAGGATCGGGACCATATAATCCTGTAATCTGCATGAATCAAAAAATGGGCTATCTAAATCTATTGTCCGCTGTTTCAGGATTTCCTATGTATTTCTTTGATAAATGGGAGTGGTACGGATAATGACCGACAAAACAAAAAGCAAGATATCTAGCTTCGTAAGCGGCACAGGATTATTACTAGCAGCACCTTTCTTTGCGGTTGGTGGGCTGATCGTATGGCCGTTGATCTCATTAAGCGAGAAAATCCATACTTGTCAATACGGATACGCAAAATATGATGCTGAAGAATTTGAATGGTATCGTATATGTAGAACTTGTGGGCACAAAATAATTTCGGTTGAAGATTAATGAGCAGAAGCAAGAAAAGTAAAAATGGCAAAGGTCCAGGATACGATTATTGGTCGAAGCGACCGACTCCTCTGACTTCGCCTGGTCGTGAAGCTAAGAAATTGACACATAGACTTGAACGTATACAGGGTAAGAAGAAGATCAAAGAAGAGTTGGATGAGGAATAATGGCTACTTGGAACGGAATACCTAAAAATTTCATACTTGAAGTTTACCAAAGGGGAGCCCTTGGACATTCGGATTACGAAAATGTAGAATTCAATTGGGAATATGGAACTGTTTCTGATTATTTAAGAGTTATCCGCAAAGATTCTAACGGAGAAACCAGCGAATCGTATTCTAACTGGGAAGCCCAAGCTAGACTTTACATTATGGCCCAGTGGATAGCTAGATATGAAGGCAGAGAAGCATTAAAAACTCTGCTCAAAGATTTTTTGGATGAAGAATAATGGCAATTGAAATCGTTTACCCTGATACTCCAATTCCAACTCCAGTGTTGGCCGTAAGCCCTCACTGTCATCCAGAAAGCCCTTTAACGGGCTCTACGCTGCCTACCATGATTGCCAAGGCGAAAGCCCTTGGTCGTACACACTTCGCCTACACTGACATGGGACATCTGTCCTCTTGTCTTAAGGCCTATGAACAGTGTAAGAAGAAGGGTCTCAAGTTTATTCCAGGCATTGAGATATTCTTTAAAGATCCTCAGTGTCCGTTTGTAGTTGGCACTCCCGCAGATCGTTGTAAATATTTCAATGCTACGATTTATTGTCGTGACCAAGTAGCATATCAAGCGCTGGTTAAAATGGTCAGTCGCACAGACTTTCCCACAATTGAAGTGTACGAACAGACACAACAACTTTGGTCTTGGAAAGATTTAGAGGCTATCTCTAAATTCAATGTGGACTTTATCACTAGTGGCGTTCACTGCATGGTTGGGAAACCCATGCTTGCAGGCGCAGCCGATGCTGGCCAAAAAGTCATGGTTAGGCTGAAAGAGATTTTTGGCGAAGGATTTTGGGTAGCTCTAGTTGCAGAGCCCTACACTAAAAAATGGAGCCAAGTAGTTGAGATCAAATATGTCGATGGCACCAGCGATTCGCTCCTGACTAGCGATACCGTGACTACTGATCGCGCTAGACGTATCAAGGCGTTTGACCTAGTTGAGCGCAAAGGCCATTCCGTAATCAAGTCTCTATCTAAGGGTATGTCGTTCAGCATTGTGGATAAGCAAATTGATTCTGTAATCCTGCACAAAGGCTTCCTACCTTTGCCTGGTGGAGATGCACAGACCAAGATTAATAAATTCCTGAAGGCTTTGGCCATCGCGCATGAAGTTTTTATCATGGTTTCTGACTATGCTTATTATGCTAGCAAAGAAGACAAGATTGTCCAAACGATGCGGTTAGAGGGCAACAATAAACTCCAGCCAGATTATTACATGAAAGATTTCATTGAGATGGGCCGCTATCTGGTGGACGTTCTTGGAGTAGACGAATTAGACGCATCTATCTATCTGCACAACAACGCATCATGGGCAAAGAATTACGACGACTTTTCTCTCAAGTACGACTGGCGCTTAGCTAAATCTGAAGGCTCAGCTATTCAAGAACTGATGAAGATTTCTAAAGACGTAGGCCGCATGAAGTGGGACGACCCTATTTACATGGCTAGACTCAAGGAAGAGTTGGCCGTCATTCATAGTAATGGCGTGTACGACCTGTCTCCTTATTTCCTACCTATTCGTGACGTATTGAACCATTATAAGGAACAAGGCCAACTTACAGGCCCAGGTCGAGGTTCCGCAGGGGCTTCGCTCCTTTGCTATATCACTGGCATCACACACGTCAATCCTTTCAAATACGATCTACCCTTTCAGCGCTTCTTCTCTATGGTTCGTATTAAGGGTAAGAAATTGCCCGACATTGACGTGGATTTGGAAAGCTCCGACCTATTGACTGGCGAGGACGGCAGATCTGGCTACCTATACGGTCGCTGGGGAGACAAAGCCGCTCGCATCAGTACGCGTACTACTATTCGACTCAAGAGCGCCATCAAGGACACCAACAGGTACTTCTTTGGCAAGGTTGACCCTGAGATCGAAACACTCACCAAGGGCTTCGGTAGCCCTCCACAAGGCGTATCTGACCATCAGTATGTGTTTGGATATGAGGATACAGATGGCGAGCACATCCCAGGCCTGATCGAGCAATCGACAGAGCTACAAGAATATGCCGCCAAACGCCCCAAAGAATGGGAAATCGTGTCTAAGGCCATGGGTCTGACCCGTGCCTTCTCAAAGCACGCCTGCGCATTCGTCTTGTCTGATGTTCCGATCAGCGATGTAATTCCTACAAAGGAAGGCAACATCACTCAGTATGAGGCCAAAGAGTGCGAAGCCGCAGGCCTCATCAAGTACGACTTCCTCGTGGTGAAACAACTCAAAGATATACGCATTTGCTTAGACCTTATTAACAAGAAAAACAATGAAAAAAACGTTGTGGGAGACTTTACTCACAATGGACAAAAGCTATATATATGGGACTTGCCAGAAATGGACGCCGTATTCCATTCTGTCTGGGAAGGTTTCACTGAGACTTTCTTTCAGATCAATACTCCATCAATGCGCCCACACGTAATCGATATGCTGCCAAAAAACATCATGGACTTGGCTACACTTCTAGCGCTGGTTCGACCTGGCCCTCTCGACTTCATTGACGAACTCACAGGACGTAACATGGTGGAAGAATACATGATGCGTCGTCGTGGAGAAGCAGAACCGGATATTCCAGAGATGGCAGCGCTTCTGCCTTCTACTTTTGGCATTTTGGCATTCCAAGAACAATTGGGAACTATCGCTCGCGATCTAGCTGGCTTCTCAGGTGAGGATGCAGAGTTACTTCGAGAGAATATGGCAAAAAAGAAGATGGCTGAGCTTATGAAAATGAAACCCTTGTTTATCGAAGGTGCATGTCATAAGGTCGCTCCCTCCGTAGCAGAAGGTATTTGGGACCGAATGATTACCTTTGGTCGTTACGGGTTCTCAATCATTCACGCCGTGGAATACGCACTGATTACATATGCTTGCATGTACCTGAAACACTACTATCCGATGGAATGGTGGGCCTCAATCCTCACCAATGCTTCTGAGCAGGAAATTACAGGGTCTTTCTGGCCCTATGTGAAAGACATGGTTTTGCCACCTGACATTAATCTGTCTGGCGACTTCATGGTCGTTGACTATGCTAATGACAAAATTCGATCTAAGCTAGGCGTCATCCGTGGTATGGGCGATGCAACTATTGACCCAATCGTAAACGGAAGACCCTATGCCGACATTAGAGACTTTGTTGAAAAAGAAGTGGCTGGTGACAGCCTTAGCCATAAGCTCATTCATGTTGGGGTGCTCGACAGCCTCTTTCCTCCGCGAACAGGGCTTATTGAAAAACTCAAAATCTACGAAGATACAGTGGAATGTAAGAAATACGCCGACAAGGTGAAAAAAGCACAATTAGATGGTAAAAAGGTTCGTAAACTACAACCGAATGAAGGAAAGGTGCCACCTGAGTACCTAAACCTACAACCTATTGCAGAAGCAGCTATGAAGAAAGCGGTCCTGCCGTCTCTTCCGATCAACCTATACGACTTGGGTAAAAGATACTCCAAGGTATTAGCTGAAGGCGCAACGTCCATGGTAATCAATGCCAAGGGTTATAAAACCTTACTCATAGGTGGCGACAAGTTGCAACGCTTAGACGAGATGTCTGGCGAGGGCCTAGCTAAGGATATTTACATTGCGGCTACCTGTTTTGTAATTCAGGCCAAAGAATTCTCATTTTCAGGCGGAACCAAGCGGGCTCTCAAATTAATTCTTGACGCAGATGGCTATGTAAGTGAAAAGGTTCTATGGCCCGAATATGAGACAGGAAAACTGGTTTATCCAGTAGAGCTTAAAAAGGGCGCTATCGCTACGATCTTCCTCAGAAAGAAGATAGGCAAGAAGGATACGAGCATTATGAGCGTGGTCATCGAGACTTGACAACCATTCCAAATTGTAATATATTCTAAATATGGAATACAAATACGGTCTAAAAATGAGATATATCTTATTGACAATATCTACCATACTTTGTCTGGTAGTAATAGCCAGTTGCATCAGTTTACCGATCAGGGTAGACCAGAACCATCTGATCCCTCATCCTGGAAATCGCCAGGTATGCAAAAAGAAACCAATCGTGATCGCTATCATCGATACTGGATTCGGAGTATCAACGATGAATCTGAAAGTGAAGTTGTGTAAATTTGGCCATAAAGACTTCACAAACGGCGAACGCTTATTTGAGCATGACACTAAGAATGCGGTCCCAGTAGACAACCATGGTCACGGTACGCATATAGCAGGAATCATCGACAGTTATGGTCAAAAAGCCAATGTTAACTACTGCTTAGTGATTATAAAATACTATGTTCCAAACGCGTATGACGTGGACAACTTGACCAGGACTATTCTTGCAGTCGATTACGCAAAGAATATCAAGGCAGATTATATCAATTATTCTGGTGGTGGCGCATTAAAGTCTGACGAAGAAATTAGAGCCGTGAAAGAATACTTAGATCAAGGCGGTAAGTTTTTAGCCGCTGCTGGCAATGAAGGCAGCAACCTAGACTGGAGACATTTTTACCCAGCACAAGACGACTCACGCGTCATATCGGTGGGAGCAGTTGACGATAAGGGAGTAAGATTGCCAATGTCCAATTATGGCGAAGATGTAAAAAGAACAGAACTTGGCCTAAACGTAAAGGTATGCGATGGAACCAAGTGCATGACAATGTCTGGAACCTCGCAAGCCACCGCTATCGCTACTGGCAAACTACTGGCTCAAGAAAAAAACACCTGCAACTAAAATAGTTGTTGACCTAAAACGTTTCATTGTGATACATTCAGTTTATACACAGGAGACACCCAAATATGTCATTAGAAAACGTCCTAAAAGCAATCAAAGAAAACAAACCATTCGCAGAAGAGAACGTAGACTCTGGACCAATGGAAACCCTCAATGGTCGCCGTGGACGAAAAAACCAAGCAATTGAAGCACTTGGACGACTCAAAACCGAGTATCTTTCGGACCTATTGAAAAGTGCAGTCTTTATAGTTGTCGCTGGTTCTGAGCGTACAGAATTTGAAAAAGTTGCAACAAGCAAGTTCAACTTGTTTTCTGCTGATCCTGAGACATTTTACAATGATCTTGCGGGTCGTGTAAGTCCTTCACTTTATTTAGGCAAAGAAGGCGTAAACAATATCTTTGACGTTCTTGGTCGTCACCTTGAAGACAAAATGAACGAACTGGGCGCTTTGCAATACAACCAACTAATCTTCAAAGAGAAGTATATTAAGACAGTCAACAGCGTAGCTGATTTTACGTCAATCGTAAAAGAAGCCATCAACGACCAACTTGGCACTGAAATTGTGGCTATCCAATCGGTGAATTCTATCTTAGATAGTGCAATCGACCGCAATCATTCTAGCAAAACAACGTCAATCGTGTTGACTACTGGAGATGAAAAGCTTACCCAAGACATGCTTAAAGATCTGGGCAAACGTGGTAATCGCGTGTTGTTAGTGTTATCGGGCAAGACGCCGAAGTCGTTGGCTAGCTATGCAACGGATGCCAACAACACATTGAAAGTAAAAGAAGTAACCGAAGAAAGTGTAAAAACTGCACTTGATTCAATCAAAAACCTACTCAAAAAATAAGAGGATATAATGACACAAGTGAAGAAAGCAAAAAAGGGCAAGAAAGTAACTAAAACTGTAACCACGACCACAACTACGACTACGTTTTTCGAGGGTCTTAAGACTCGCATCGCGATCCTTTTGGATAGTAGCGGTTCTATGCAGTCTATTTCTCGTGAAGCGGTAGATATGTTCAACGAACAGGTACGCGCAATCCGTAAGGGCGCTGCTGAAGTTGATACCAAGGTTAGTCTTGTAACTTTTGCATCGGAAGCTAATGCTCCATTGTTCTTCAATACTGACGTTTCTAACTTAAAAGAGCTTGATTACGACCAGTATAATCCTAACGGTGGCACAGCAATGTATGACGCTATCGGAACTACCATCGACGCTTTGAAATTGCTTCCTGAGGCCAACGAAGAGAACACGTCATTCCTTATGGTTATTATCAGCGACGGTCAAGAAAACGCCTCCAAGAAATTCAACTCAGCCGCAATTGCTGAACGCGTGAAATCCCTGCAAGACGGCAAACGCTGGACCTTCTCATACCTTGGCGCAAATCAAGACTTGACCAAAGTATCCCAGCAGCTTGGCTTCTTTGCTGGTAATATGATGTCGTTTAACTCAAGTTCTGCTGGCGTAAACACGGCTTCTGTGGCAAATTCTGGCTCTACAGCCAACTATATGACTTCTCGCTCATTAGGCGTTAAAGGCTTAACCAACTTCTACGATCCGAATAGCGGAGCAGGAGGCGGCGGCCAAGGCGGAGCAGACAGTCAAGGATCTGGCAGCGGTTCTGGAGTAGTATCCAGTGGCACGGTCGTAGTAGGCAAAGATGGAACTACTAGCGGCACTATCGCCCTTACTACGACTCCTAACAAGTAATTGAAAGATTTAATTAAACAAATTAGTACCCATAAGGTACAGAGGAACAAAATGGCACGCCCAGTAATTGGAAAAGCGAAATACGGAAGCACTCAGAAGAAGTTTTGGAAATTGAAAGAAGGCGATAGCGTCTTCGGAATCTTGCCGCCACTTGGCGACCTAGCAAGCGAAGGACGTTGGTCTGTGTACTACAAGATCCACTATGGATACAAGAATGCCGCTGGTAAGGCTCGCCCCTTCCAAAGTTCTTTGGTTGAGAATCGTAAGACCAAAATGATCGAAGTACCGGACGCAGCTAACGACCGTCTGAAAATGCTCAAAGGTCAACTCGAAGCTGCGAAAGCCTCTGGCAACGAGAAAGCTAAAGAGGCTATCTTCAAATTGTTCGGTGGACAAAAATCCATCTACAATCTGGACAATAATCATTACGTAAACGCCATCGACTTAGAGGGTAACATCGGCGTCTTAAAATTACGACACAAAGCTAAATTGGCTTTGGATGTTGAGATCGCAGCACAGCGCAAGAAAAACATCGATCCTCTTGGTCTTGATAACCGTTGTTACTTCGTATTCAATCGTACTGGCAACGCAATGGAAACCAACTTCAAAGTCACGGTTTACAAGAAAGAAATGGAAATCGCAGGCGTCGGACTAGTTGAACAAACCGTCCTCCATAACCTTTCAGACGACATCTTAGATCGTTTGGGCGATGAAGCAGCCCAACTTGATCGGATCTTCAAGGCTCCCACGGCTGATGAAGTAGCTCAAATTGTTACAGAATCAAATCTGTTAACTGGTGTATCCCCCAATATTGATGCTATCCTCAAGTTTGGCGCTAACGGTGCTGCTGCTGCTGCCGAAGAAATTGTTGAAGAAGAACAAGGACAAGAACAGGTATTAGACCAAGCCGCAACACCTGCACCTGTAACGCAAACTGCATCCGAGCCTGTAGCGAAAGCTGCACCTACGCCTGTCCCTGCTGCTACGGTTATAGCAACATCTGTGCGTCAGGAAACCGTAATTGCAACGTCTGCACCGGCACCTACTCCAGTTGCTAAACCTACACCTGTTTCAACTCCGGTAAGCGAACAAACTGATAAAGCATTTTTGGCTTCATTGGGAATCCAAAGCTAAGGAGAAACGGTGAGCGATCAATCGCCTGCCGTCGTCCAACAACCACATGTTATGGAACTTCCTGCCTTTAGGAATGCTCCGCCATTGGCCATGGACATGGCAAATATTCGAGATGCAGAAACCAGGATTATTGAAGCTAAAAATGTCAACCCTGCTACTTATGCCGATCTAGAACATTCTTACAATGAAGCATATAGAGATCTGAAAAGATACCTGTCGGCCATTGGTTATCAGATTGTTTTCGCAGAGAAGGCCCTAGAAGAAGTAAAGGCTGACATACTTTTAGACTCGTATCCTCAGTATTTGATCGATAATGGCATCAAGAAAACCCAAGACAACGCGGACCTTCGTAGGGCTTTTATGGCCAGAGATACTGATTATCAAACCTGTCTGGACCGCATTAATCAACTAAAAGCACTAGAAAACAACTTCGACGGCAAAGTCAAAGTGTTCGAAAACGTATGTAGATACATGCGTAAGAAAATGGATCTCATCGTCAGAAGTGGTTTTTCTGGTGCTGACTACTACGTAACACAGGGGAAGAAATGAGTGACTATCCAACTTCATTGCCGGTACGGATCGATCAGTCTGGCGCAGTTAGAGTACAGATAATTGGGGCGTCTGGCGAGAATCTACAACCTGGCGGAATTTTAGATTTATTGTGTAGTCAATTTGAAGCGTTAAACGCAAGAATAACTCATCTGGAAAAACGGCTCCTTGTACCAAAAGGAACCAACCTTGAGCAAAGACTTACCGATGTGGAGTTTCTAGAATCCTTGTACGGAGAGAAGCCCGTAGGCATAGCATATACGGCTGAGCAAGTAAAGTCTCCAGACGAACAGAAGATGAGCATTGAAAGATTCAAACAAGCGTTTAGCCAAACGGTCAATAAGCATCTAGAAAATGTTTGTAAGCCAGTTGACTATGTTCCGTTACCAGCAGAAAAGAAAGAAGAACCGCATCCCGCCACGCAAACGTCGTTCGTACTAAAGATCTAGGAGATCACATGACAAAGAAAGAAAAGCTAGCAGTGAATAAGTTCATCCTGAGTATCATTAGGACCAAGAATAAAGTTATGGTTCCTGCTACAAGATTTAACAAAAAAGCTAAACCAGGATTCAGCCTCGTAGCTATTCCTTTGAAAGACGTTATCAGAAATTGGAAAAAATTACACGCTACCTTAGAAGGAAAATCAAAATGACACCCAAAGAAGCAAAGGCCCTTTATAAAGACAAGACCTTTTATGTTAAAAATCCAGACGGATCGTTAGATGGTCCGCGAGAAGACATTTACTACGTATATCGCAAGACAGGCGATCCGATAACAAACAATTACATGTTCCTTCAGGTTATCAATGGAACTCCCAAACAAGCGTTTAGAGAGGACGAAATATTGGTAGTCCGAGGAAAAGTGTTAAGTGGCAAATAAATGGACAAAACAGCTTCGCGCATACGATGACGCTGTTGATTACGATTACGACTCATTCGCAGCTGAAAACTGTCTTTATTCCCCAAGCCCCTACTTCAATTGGATGATGGCCAACAAGAGCCATGGAATCCCCATGAACTCAGGATTACTCCTGTTTTCGGAGATGAAAGCTGGTAAGTCCTTGTGGATTTACGCTATGATTCTACAGATGCAACGCGAAGATAAGTTGAAACTGGACATGGGCTTTAAAAAGAAAGACGGTACTAAGTTCACCAAAGACGATCAGCGCCATTCGGTAGTGGCCAATACAGAATTGCGTGGTCAGTTACAGCACGACGTGTTCCCTGAAATCGACAAAGATTTGATGACCATTTGGGATACCAAGAATCCGGTAGAGATTTTCGACCGCGTAGAAAAAGATCTAAAACCCATGGTTCAAGACGGCATGCCGCTAGGAATCTATGGCATTGACTCAATCACCAAGATCATGGGTGTCAAGCGCGATGCCGCAGACAGCGTATCAGATCACCTTATTGGCGATCACGCATTAACTGTACAGATTGGTATGGACAAACTGGTCCCTTTCCTTAAGCGCAACAAAACCTTGTTCATTGGAACTAGCCAGGTTCGCGGTAACATGGACGCTGGAAAATATGGTCCTAAAGAAAAAATGGCAGAATCATGGGACGTAAAACATGCTTTTGAATATTTTGTATCTTTCAAACGTGCTGGAGCCGCAGAAGACAAGGTAGATATTGAAGGCAAGACCTTTGAAGATGACATCAAAGATGCCAGAGATAATAAGATACAAACCGGACACAAAGTGTTTTATAAAATGGAAGGTTCCTCCCTTGGACCACAAGGAAGATCTGGGGTATCAACTCTAGATTACAATCTGGGACTTATAAATATGCACGAGGAGATTTTCTTCCTAGGTAAGAACTCAGGCATCATTAAGACTGAGAGCAACAACCGTGTGTTCACTTTCAATGACAAGAAATATGTGGGTAAGAAAGAATGTGCTCTCGCAATTCGCGACAACCCCAAAATGGCTGAAGAAATCCTAACCCTGCTTAAGGCAATGGACGCAAAAAGAATATAGATAGTTAGTCGGTAGCCGTGCATACTGGCCCATTGCAGACTAGATCGGATCTGGTAATTCGGATCAAGAGAGTCAGGCCGCGACATGGTAAGCGTCGAGCACTGGAACCGAGACAAGCTTAGCAGGTTAAAACTGATGCAATCCTGCAAGACCCTAGACTCCGTATTGGCGGAGATTGCGGCATCTAGGCGCGTAGCGAACGCCACTATCTAATCTCAAGGAATGAATGAAAGACCTAGTTACCAGACCCATTGCAGAGAAACGAAAGATTCATTCCAAGAATGAATTCGAGCTTTGCTATTTAAGACATCAGTACTTACGCAAGGTTGACTACAATCCTACCGCTGAAGAAATCAAGGTTTATTCGCCAATATCAGAGCGAATGAGTCGCCAGACATTCTACAACTATAGTTACAGGCATCTCTTTTCTACTATTGGAATGGGCATAGAAGACATCTATAGTATTAGTCGAGTATGGGCAGTAGAGTTCATTGGTTTATTCGAGTTCTCTGAGATCAAAAATCGCAAGAAATATGAAGAATTTTATGCTGGACATGCCAAAAAATATTTAGTGGCTCCAAATGATCGTGCCGTCATAAGTGGCAATATGGCACTTTTTACAATGTTTATGAAACAACGCCTTGAAGACATGATTCGTATCTGCCGTCAGAAAGCTAAGAATATAAAAGGCTTTAAGGTCGAAGATTACATAGCCTTTTACGGGCCTACAGAGCCTCCTGAAGATATATACAAGCTCATAGGCGACAACAAGGCCTATGGATTCAGAATCATCGACAATAGGTCGTTTAAGGCCATAAAAAAGAGAGTAAAAGCAGAAATAGACAAACCGTTTCAGTTCGCTGGAAGTTGGTACGTGGCAGTTTCAATGGAGCCACGTAACCTAACACTAGTAGATTTGCAAGGTGCAGGTCTAGACCCCCAGGATAATATATTTAATATGGGTCCTGAAAAACTTTTCCAGTTGAAAGAGCAGGAAATAGGGTTTGACAAAAAGGTTAGAATGTTCCAAAATAGTCCTAACGAAGAAAAAGCTAAAACTATTTTTGACTTCATAGAAAAAAACGAAGACAACCCAGAATTCGAAGAAGAAGTTATGATAGCGAGAAAATATCTAAGGAACCTTGGTCCAGAATATGCCAGATAGCAAACCCGAATTTAAACCTCTAAAATCTTCCGAGTTAAGAAGCGTATTCCAGACTTGGGCGTCGAAGTATGGAGAAAGACGGCAGAAAGAGAGCGTACCATATTGGGAAATAGACGATATGTATACTGCCATGAACGGTTTGATACTTACGCTCCTAGAGATAGGATACGACGAAGATCTTATTAGAATGCCAAAAATGTCAACTGATATTCAGATGTATTTGACGCCTACTGAATGGCCCAAAGACAAACTTAGAAAGTGGCGAATTGTCATAGAAGAATTCTGGACCATCGCAGTAGACGAAAGATTTCCGTCTAAGTATAAGATCGCAGATGCGCAGGAAATCGTTCACGAAAGATCAACTATAAAACTTGAATCTTCAAGCCCTAAAGAAGAAAAGGCGGCGGATTCACTATACGTTGAGCGCCCTCAGATTGATTTGTCAGAAATTAAAGGATTAGTAGACGCTAATGACAATACCCAAGAATTCGACCCCTTGGCTTTCCTGAAAAAGGGAGTCAAATGAGCGACGAAAAAGATCAAAAAGAAAAAGATCAAAAAGACATAGACATGTTCACAGAAAGATTTAAGGAAGACGAGAGATACGAACGCATAAAGTATGAGAATTCTAAAAAGAAAACTCTCATAGAAGAGGAGCGTCTTAGTTATCAATTAAAAACCCAGAATCAGAATAAGCTAGAAATTAAGCTGGCTGAAGAAGCTAATTTTGGTGCTCTTTCGCAAGAGAACGTACTGCATTTACAACAAGAAAACGACGATTATATCAAGGCGGCGAAGAACTGTATGCCATTCATAGAAAAAAACACGTTTAGATCATTTGTTCCCTTTTTCAGGAAGAACCTAATTTTGATTGGAGCACAGACAGGATTTGGCAAGTCTACCGCTGTGGCCAACATTGCTTTTCGTGTAAAAGATGAGGTCAACCCAGATACGAAGAAGCGTCGGCGCTGTCTTATCCTTACTAACGAAGAGAAATCTGAAGACGTATACAACCGCATAACATCCTTGGCAATGGGTTGGTCATATACTGATCACAGCACTTTTACCGAAGAACAGATCGTGGCGTACAGGAACGCTATTCCTGCATGGGCAAAAGACGGACTTATTACCGTCATAGACAATACCCATGGAGGCTCGCATGGCGTAACTACCAGTTTAGAAGGCATAGAAGCGGTTTTTGAAAGCCTGATAAGAAACAAAGAATGGTACGACGTAATAATCATTGATTACTATCAAAATATAATTCAATCAAAGAAAGACCCAACGATAAACCAATACGTGGCCCAGGAACAGTTGGCCAGGATGCTAGATCGCTATAAAAACATCTACCCAGCACCCATTATCCTCATGGCCCAGATGAAACCCCAAGACCGCGAGGAACGTACTCCGTGGCAAGAAAGAGTTAAGGGAAGCAAGGCAATCTCCGATTCTGCAACATTTATCGTTGAAATGGCAGCGGATTTTCAGAATTTAGCTACGAATTGGACAGTGTGGAAATCTCGTTTTACCCAATCCGTAGGCAAGGCTTTCAAAACCGGATGGGATAAAGGAAAATACGTAGAATATACTCCAGAATTCATCGCAAAAGTAGAAGATATGAAAGCGGCCAAAGCTAGCAAGGATTTTGACAAACAAGTGGGATTGCCTAACATTGAATTCAAAGAAGGAGAAGACGATGGAGAATGACGAATTAGCAATAAAAGAAGTGGAATTGACAAGAGTTAATCTCCAGCCTGGAGACGTATTGATGGTCAAAATCTATGCAGACGACATCACTCCAGAGCACCTGAAAGGGCTAAAGGCTCAATTAAAGGTGCTTTTTCCAGATAATAAAATCATCTTGCTTGCTTTGCCAATTGGTAGTAAGATTGAAATGGACGTACTAGATATGAGACCAGTCAACCCCTTAGCTATTCCAGCTGGGGTTACGCCGGTTGACCTGTCGTGTGCTGAACCAACCGCTTACTGCAATAGTTGTGGATGCGGCAAAAAAGAACGAATAGAAGGGATATTGAAAAAATGAAACGATTGCTAGAATTAACAGATGGCATCAGCAATGGCCAAAATAAAGAATACGTAGACGCAGATTCTATTACTAATATCATGCCATATATCAAATACGGATTCTTTGGCAGCGAAACGATCCTTGGATCACTAGTGTGCTCTGGAGCTAGTAGTGACGGAACTTACGTTAAGGAAAGTGCTTTCCAAATCATTGAAATGATTAAGAATAAACAATTCGTACTGGAGTACTAATGGACATCCCACGCGAACTCAGAATGAAACTGAACGACCTATCCAAAGAAGTCTTTGGCGTGCCCAGCCGTTGGCAGAAGATCTTGAAAGATGGAACCACGTCAGTCCTGACAAGACGTACCTTTGAGACTGTGCCTGGCAAAGATGGCGAACCCGATACTCAGAAACCCGTTGATATTCCGGTATTGACTGATCATGGCGCTAAACAACTGGTCATTAAAAGCTATACGGTTGATGAAGTCTACCAATTGATGTTCAACTATAAAATTCAACTTGACGCTATCAAAGCTGTTCAGAAGCAGCAAGCAGAAGAAAAAGCAGCGGCTGAAGCAGAACACAAAGCTCTAAAAGATGTACATGACACGGCTTATGGTTCTGCCGTAAGGTAGAAATGGACGACACAGGAAAGAAGATAATGAACCTCATGTTTAGGCCTGGGGAACGTGTTTGTGTTAGCCATAATAAGTATGGCTATCACTCTGTGCCGCTTGAGAGTGCCCTAGCTGATCGAGTCACCTTGGTCTCACCAGATATAAGAAGAAAGCACGAAATATTTCACACTGATCGATTGACCTTAGTTTCCCTCAATCCTAACGCGAAGTGGCGAGAAGACGAAACTTGTACAGCATTCAGAAACATACTAGTAGAGATGGACTATGGACCTCTAAAACAGCAGTTAGACCATATCAAAGCTATAGGACTACCGTACTCAGCGGCCATATTTAGTGGAAATAAGAGCATTCACTTCCTGATCTCTTTAGACCAAGACTTTCCGTCAGAAAACGTTTACAGGTTATTCTCACAGTGGATACTTAAAGCTATCCCATTGGCCGACCAGAAGACTTTCAACCCTAGTCGCAGCATCAGGATACCTGGATCGTACCGTGAGCCAGGCAAGAAGCAGAGACTAATAGAGTACAACGGACCAGTCAAGCTAGTAGACTTGGTAGCGTGGCTGGAGAGACACCCAGAGGCAAAACCCGTTAGGGGTCCTCTAAGAGACAAAAAAGAAGAATTTGACCCCAATATCATTAAGCCATGGGTAATGGAAAGACTGCAAAACGGGCTAGACAGACGAAAAGGTAGGTCAAATCAATGGTTTGCGATAGCCTTCGAATTCGCCTTGTCAGGTATATCCGAAGATGCTACACTTAGGATACTAGGTGGGTTTTTTGTCCCAGATCGAGACTTTAAAGAGAAAGAATGGAAAACTACCATCAATAGCGCCTTCAAACACGTGGATAAGAAGACTGAATGAGCAAGCATCCGAAGTACACTCTAATAGCAACATCTCATGGCGCTGGCTGGCCATTTGTTATTATGGAACATTCAGATATGAAACTGAATGGAAAACCTGGAATAGGTAGCAGACAATATTTGACTTTCGATAATTTAGGACATGCGCTTATTGAGTTGGCCAGGTTGTCGGATGGCCCAGTAACGTTGGCCTATTCTGCTCAGGCCATAGATAATACTTTCGATATTTTAAAGGATTAGAATGAGCAAGATTAACAGAGATGACATAGACAAACTGTATGATTATGGAATTCACATTCCTACCAAAACTCTCATCACCGTGGGCGATAGTGACGAGGACGTGGCTGAGAATCTGATGAAGGGCCTCCACGTTTTGGACACCATACGCCCAGACGAGCCTTTGACCATCAAGTTGAACAACTGCGGTGGCGACGAATATCACGGAATGGGCGTATACGATTCAATCAGAGCTTGCAAGAGCAGGGTTATCATCATAGGAGTCGGCAATATCCATTCGATGGGTAGTGTAATGTTTCAGGCTGGCGACGAGCGAATAATGACTCCTAACGCCAAACAGCTCATTCACTATGGCACTCCGTTACATGCAGACCCAGACATGCACGCCAAATCCCAGTGGAGTTGGACAGAAGAGTGTAAAAAGTTCTCAGTATGGATGGAACAGATGTACCTAGAGAAAATCCACGAAAAGCACCCAGAATTTAAACTTAAAAAGTTGCAAGAGTTACTCAATTTTGATAAGGTCTTAAGCGCCCAAGAGTCAGTGGATCTGGGACTGGCCGATAAGATACTGGAGCAAAAATGAATGAAGACTTAGATGACATTGAAGTTCTGATATGGATGGAGAAGCGCTTTGGCCCTCTCCAGAAGACCATAGAAGGCGGATATAACATGGATAAGGCAGACGCAATTCAGCGTGATCTGTCGGCTATTCTTCAAAAGTATCAGAAGCAGCTTGGTCTTACGGCACCAGTCCCTAGAATCAGAGTTTGGACCACTGACGACAAGTTGAACTTCCTGTTCTTCGACAAGAACACTGGCAAGCGCATCCTATTAGGAGCGTGGCTATCTGGCAAAGAGACCCACTATGAGCACTGACCTATCTAGTAATTGGCATTTGCCAGGACCCTTCAAACGTTTTACGGTACGAATTCCCCTAATAGCTAATAGCATGCAATATAATGCGGAAAACAGCGTTGAGGTATACGCACAAAACCAGAAAGAAGCAATCAAAGAAGCCAAGAAGTTCTATCGAGACCAGCTTCGTATGGCACTAAAGGACATAAAGGCCTATGAGCGAACCTGAAAAGAAGTTCCTAGAAATAGAAACCAAATATGATGCCATTGAGATTGACCGTCTTAAGTTTAAATCTTTGATGGAATCCCTAAATCCCAAGGTCTTCCTTTACGTAGAAGGCACTGACGAGTACTACGTCAAAGGCGTAGACGACTTTCTCCGTTACCGTATGGCCGTCAAGCACATCGACGACAAGAGATCTGAATTAACATTCAAGAAAAAATCCATAGCAAACAACAACAACGTTCGAGAAGAAGTCAACTTACGCATCGACTTGAATGACCCATTGCTCGTTAAAGCGTTTTGCGAAGGTCTTGGTTATAAGCGTAATTTTTCAGTTTACAAATATTGTGACATATACTTCTTCGAAGATGCCAATTTGGTGTATTACGATGTGATTTCTGATAGCGGCAAACCTGGCAGCTTTGTGGAGATAGAAGCCTCAGAAGACATTGGATTAACGGAAGATCAGGCCTGGGAAATTGTACAGAAATATGAGAAGATCTTATCTCCCCTTGGGATCAATGCTCAGAAACGTAAACGTCTTTCCTTATTCGAAATGTATGTAAAATATGAAAACGATCCAACTAACGCAAAATAAAGTTGCTTTGATAGACGACGAAGACTTTGACAGAATTTCTAAAATTAAATGGCACGCTTGGTACAATAAAAATGGCGATGCGTTCTATGCTGTTCATTCCGTGTACGTAAAAGGCAAAAGTCCAAAATCACTTAAGATGCACAGGCATATTCTAGGCGTCACAGATCCAGATTTAGACGTAGATCACAAAGATGGAGATACGCTCAATAATCAAAAATACAACCTAAGACCATGTAAAAGACACCAGAATACTAGCCATATGTTGGGCCTTAGATCCGATAATACCACCGGATATAGAGGTGTATCGAAATATTTCTATGGTAACATAAAAAAATGGGTCGCTAGAGTTCACAGTAAAGGCAAATCCATATCTTTAGGATATTTTGATTCACCAGAGGAAGCCGCTAAAGCATTTGACAAAGCCGCAAAAGAACTGTATGGTGAGTTTTGTGGAAAGTTGAATTTTCCAGAGGAAACCAAATGAAATTTCCACTTGACCAAGTTACGTTCGACGAGACCATATTCAACTTGATCTCACACGCTAATATGCAGACCGTTCTGATCGAGAAGATGTCTCAGCTATTGACGCATGCTATGGACGCTTCTGAACACGATGACGACGATTGGTACAAGGAATCAGAGACCTTATTCAAGGACCTTCTCTCTCTCAAAATTGGGCACGAGACTCGTCGTTGGAACCAATCGAACTATGAGAATCAGATGAACGCTGGGGCGTACAAAGCTCCATTGAGGAACCTGCCCGTGGTAGCCAAGTCCAAAGTAGTTAAGCATTTGGCAGAACAACCCATGGGAAAAGTCGAAGTAATTAAACGAGATGACGGACACATCGTAGGCCTACCTGGACTCCAGTTCGACGAAGCCTTGAACATGAAGGCTAATAAAGAAGAAGAGAAGTTTGGTCCTGAGATGTCAGAAGAAGAATTAGAGCGCATGTTTAACCAGAAGCGCAATAAGATCAAGAAGGTCCAGCCTAAACAATTGGCTGAGATGACTATGGATGAAATCGAGTCGTGGGAGGCTAAACAGAACAATGCAACAGACATATACAAAGTTGCTGCCCGTGTCAAGAATTTGGCTCGTGGCTCAAACGCTTCATTGACTGCCCAAGGCGATATCCTTTGTAATACTTACGTGCATGTTATGAAAGCATTCTATGATTTTGCAGATAAAATCGAAGACAAAAATACTAAAATTCAACTCATAAGTTTAATCCGATCCCAGGAAGGAATGCCTGGCACCGTAATAGCAGCTGCGGGTGCCGGTGTAAAGTTAAAAAAATGAAATATGACCTTGGATTTGGTAATTCAGTATGCGTTAGACAGGCCTTTCTAGAGACCTATCATGGAAATATGGTCGTTTTTACCCATGACGGCCTGGCTAAATTCGACTATCCTGACCGTCATGGCGACCCAGAACTCATTGAAATCACGAAACAAGTTATCCTGCGACAGACTGGCGCTATAAAAAAACACGTATTCATAACCAATGGTGCCACGGGTGCAGTGGTTATCGCTCTTAGAGCCTTCCAACAACGTGGGGCTATCTTCTGTAACACTCGCAGTGCTCCATGGTATTTGCGCTATCCGTCTATGATTAAAGCGTCTGGACTACGCCATCAAGACCAACGTCATACGATGACCTATAAAGATAACGTGATTCTACTCGATATCCCCTCTAATCCCCTAGGTTTAACATCATTCTTTGACCGTAGCTTATCGGTTCCAGTAGTTCTAGACGCCGTATACCTCAACAGGGTATATATGAATGTGCAACCAGTAGTTATCAACGATGTAATGGCAGGTAGCTACTCAAAGCTCCTAGGGCTCAATGGCTTGCGCGTGGGTTGGATTGCTACCAATGATGACCTGCTGGCAGAACGTCTCAAGGATCTAATTGTGGGCGAATACTGTGGCATCAGTGTGGCTAGTACGGAAATCCTCAAGAACATTCTATTTGATTTTGATTGGGAGACGTTTGAATATACGGCTAGGGGATCTTTAGACTACAATCGCGAGCAATGGTCAAGATTAGAGAAGTACTTTGGGCTCAACCCAGTGCCATCTAATGGCATGTTCCACTATGGTCAGATAGATAAAAAATGTAAGAAATTGTTAGAGAAATCAGGGATTACTTGGACAAATGGGTCTGATCTTGGGACCAACGATGGTTATGGGCGATTCAATTTAGGTCAGGATATTTTGGTTATTCGTCAGGCCGTAAACGATGTTATACGAAACGATCTTAGGCCTAAAAAGACTGACTAGTACCATATATATACGACTCCGCTACCGCCAGCGCCACCCGTAGTTACGCTGCCACCGCCGCCACCACCAGTATTAGCGGAACCCGCTGCAGTACCGCTTCCGAATCCATCGGAACCATGGCCGCCACCGCCTGTTCCGCCGGGGCCACCAAACCAATCACTGGAACTACCTCCGCCTCCACCACCAAAAGTTAAACCCACAGGAGATGAGATAGCAAGTCCTGCGCCGCCAGCACCACCAGTACCGCTGCTAGGTCCATTGCCACCTACGCCGCCAGCACCACCACCGCCGCCGCCCATAGTATTTCCTGAGCCGCCGTTATGGCCTTGTCCTACAATTCCAGCGCCACCGGCACCACCGGGAAAGCTAAAAAACCCGCTCGAAGATCCGTTGCCGCCGCCTCCAGATCCACCCGGAGCACCGTCTCCCAAACCTACAGCGCCTCCGCCACCACCACCAATTGCAGTAATGCCATTGAAAATAGAGTTAGTGCCGTTCGTAAACGTGCTGCCGCCTGTTCCAACGGTTACGGCATAAGAAGCTACGCCAAGCGTAGTACTTTGTTGTAATATTCCGCCACCACCGCCACCACCGCTCGGGCTAAAACCGAAGCCACTGCCTCCACCGCCGCCACCAGCGACAATAACTGAGTAAACAGTACCGCTTCCAGATGTGATATGAAAGGTTCCAGAAGAAGTAAATCTATGGACGGTAAATCCACCCACATGAGTTTTAGTTCCGCCTCCAGCAACAATGCCACCAGACGTTGTCCAGAATGAAAAAGGAAATGTCATAATTAGCTCATGTTCGGCACAACAGAACCGACATAGTAAGAACCATTATACACAAACGTGTATACGTCTAAGGCTGCAGTTCCAATAGTCATGCCTGGAACAATACCTCCAGACCATTTTACTGTTGGCCATGTGACTGCGCCTGTTCCACCGGCACTGCCATTGGTTACTTCAACAACAATAACTTGTCCACTCGTAGCACCAGTAAAGGTAACAACGCACGTATTACCGCTAGTTAGAGTAATGGTGAACACATTGGATGCTGCCCAAGGTATCGTAACTGCAGTAGTTACTGTACCGCGATTATTCGTAGGCAAAGTTTGGTAAGCTACACCGATTACAGTTCCATTCCATACACCAGTAGCGATAGTTCCCACTGAAGTTAATGAAGAATTTACTACAGTACTGTTTAAAGTAGTTCCAGTAAGTGTTCCCGCAGCTGCGGCAGGTAGCGTTGTCCAAGTAGGAGCACTACCAGTAGTAGCGGTTAATACTTGTCCTGTTGTTCCCGCTGCAGTACTTGCCATTGCAGTACCGCTAGCAGAGTAGATCGCGCCCCATTGAGTTAACGCAGAACTCTGTCCTGTTCCACCGCTTGTTACGGCAATCGTAGTTCCATTCCATACACCAGTAGTGATAGTTCCCACTGAAGTTAAACTAGATGAAACTACCGTACTGTTTAAAGTAGTACCCGTTAAATATCCAGCATTAGATACAAGATAAGCAATATCCCAGACTCCAGGACCGCTAGAGATGTTGATCACCTCGAAGATAGCTTGAGTTCCTGGTGATAAGGTTTGAAGTAGTCCGCCGCCATTAGCATTTACTGTAACTATTCCTGTACTACGATTAGCAACAAAAAATTCTCTACCAATAGTTAGCGTATTGGCTGCTGGCAATACAATTATTTGAGTCGTAGTTCCAGTAAATTGTTGCGTATAACCGCTAGAAGCAGTAAGAGTCGTAGTTCCCGCTGCTGTTGGAGTAGAAGTAAATCCGCCAGCTGAACCTGACAAATTGGCCAAAATTGCATCGATATCGCTAAGAATAACGTCTAAAGTAGTATTGATAGGAGCACCAATTCTAGGTAGCGCTATTGTCTTATTTTCAGTTTGTCTCGTATCAAAAATCGTACTCATATTTTAATCCTCTATGTACCTTATATCACATGTATTCCGTTCAAATATGCCCATTATACCTGATACCAAGTTCCAGATTAAAAGGGTTACTGATAACCCGACAACGCTACCCATAGCTGTTGTAATATTGCCGTCTATCATAGTTAAAATTAGATTGACCACTATTGTGTCTCTATTACAAAGTAGTTCCATTGTAATACATCTGTTGCAACTCCGGCAGTTGCGAAATTAATAGTAAATCCAGAAGTTGAACTAGCCACATATACCCCAAATACTGCAACATTAGATGCCGTTATGGCATTAGTAGGGGTGATTACAACAATAGGTGCGACAGCATATGATTGATTAAAGTTAACTGTAGTCTGTACTCCCGATGCTAAAGTTCCTATAGATCCTAAAGTGAGATTTACCGTACCAGCCGTATCTGTGGCATTTGCCACGCTACTCGTAGCTCCAGTGCCAGCATTGGCATTTACAGTTGTTGTAGGAGCAGAGCCTTGTGAATCAATATGAGCATTAATAATGACTTTACCACGAACTCCACCAGCTGTTCCAGTAGATATATTAACATCACCAGAATTACCATTAGTGGAATTACCTGTAAAAACATCTAATCGACCAGAATCACCAGTAGTAGAATTGGTATTACCAGTGTAGACTCTGACTATACCCGTGCTACCAGTACCAGCAGAGTTACTCACATCTCCGCTAAATAATCTGACTCCTCCTGTATTACCTGTGCCATAATTAAAGCCAGATAGTATTTCAACATCTTGACTGCTATGCGATGAAGTATGTTCTAAAATAAATCCAGATTGAAGTGCTACCCAAACAGAATCATTAGTTGTATTACCGACAGGAACATCAGAACTTCCAAGATAAGAAAATGCCCCAGCCGCTATAACAGAATCTACTAGAAGGGCAGGACCAGGACCCCTCCAACTTTGATTGCTAGAATTTGTAAATATGAAGTCTGATGGTGTACCGCCGCCTCCAGCAGGTGAACTAACCCAAGTAGATCCATTAGAAGTAAGAACATTTCCACTAGTACTTGGAGCGACAGATGAAATATTACCCGATCCATCAAATACCGCCGTACCTGCACCATATGCGTTGAATTTAACTAGTCCCGCTGTATCAATTACAACACGACCAGTATTATTGGTTCTTAAAGTTAGAATATCATTTGTCTCAGATCCAAAAAATACTCCGCCAGCGGCTATGGCTCCAGAATCAAAAGAATGACCATTAGCTGTGCCGCGAAATACAATATCACCGGAAGTGACATTTGCATTAATAGCGTAGGGCTGTGTAGATAAAATGTCTAAGGGCCATGCGGGAGTATTGGTTCCAATACCAAGGCGTTTATTCGTATTATCCCAAAATAAATTGGCATTATCTTGAATTAGTGATGTGCCACTTGCAAAAGGAATAGAACCAGTAGTGAATCCTGATAGATTAGATAACGTTGTATTGGCTCCCGTTACAGGTGCAGGAGACCATGTCCCATTACCAGAAGCATCTGAAGTCAACACGTAACCAGCTGTAGGACTAGTGTTCATTTGGAAAGCAGAAGTATGAATATTAGTAATCCATGCTGACTCCCAAGGATTAGATACTGAACCTAAATTTTGAGCAGTAATAACGCCCATTATTTTTATACTTGCTGCTGCACCCAAAGGTCCACTCCAAGGGCCAGTTGGATCTATACCTCCTGGATTTGCTGAAGCTTCTAGATCTGTAGAATCAAGATTATAATAAACTACATTATTAGAAGAATCATCATCAGACCAAAAAACAGCATAATAAGTATTTCCACTGGTTAATAATGCTGGTGTAACAGGAAAGGTTACATAACCTGCACCGAGAGGTAGGGTGCTCTCAGATATAGATCCACTGGTTAATACTGTTCCGTTGATAGTAGCGTCTCGTATTTCAACATGAAGGTTTCCAGCAGTATTTCCAAGAACATTTAATTTCCATTGAACTTGGGTAACTAGATTTGTAGATCCAGCTATAAAAGGTTGTGCAAATCCCTGAGTTGTCGGTCCAGTATCGCCAGGAGTAGTTGAACTATTAGCAAATATTGTAATTGGTGAAAAAGAACCAGAACTTAGAGGTAATAAATCTTGATTGATTGCAGTAGGCGAAACTAGATTAGAAAGAGTAACATTTGCGCCGGTAGCAGTTGCTGGAGCCCATACGGCTGTTCCAGAAACTGCGGTTAATATTTGGCCATCAGTTCCGATTGTAAGGTTGGTCGCAGAATTTGTTCCATTGCCAACTATTAAGTCTCCAAGAGCAGTAATAGGTGATAAAGCATTAAACGCATCTGAAGCTGTAGTTTGACCAGTCCCGCCATTGGCTATGGCAACAATACCGCTCACACTTCCAGCAGATCCCGTAGTGTTTTGGTTTAAAACAGGAATATCGTTGGCCACAATGGCCCTAAAGCCAGGAGCACCCGACGAACCGTCTGGAGACGCAAAGAAAAGATTTGGAGTTTGGGATATGAAGCTAAAAGCCAATGATCCAGAAGACGTAATTGGGCTTCCAGTTACAGACATATAAGAAGGTACTGTAGCAGAAATGCTAGATACGGTTCCAGAAGATGTTGCCCAACTTACGCCAAGTGGATTGGTTGAGTCTGCCGTTAGAACGAATCCATTAGTTCCAACTGGAATGCGAGTGTTAAAGGTTGAATATCCCCACAGATCACCCTTAGTGGTCAAAACAGATAGTGCAGCCGTTGCAGCGAAAGCTGTAGTTGCGCCAGTTCCGCCTTCTGTAATCCCAAGAATGCCAGAAGCATTGCTGAAGTCGGAGGCCATTAGCAAATTCATTGCGGTCGCTATACCGGATAGTGCGCCTTTGACGGTCGCAGAGGCAGGAGTAAAAGCTCCACCATAGCTATTGTCGTCGCCAACCAGCAACGAACCAGCCGCAGAAGATACGGACGACGAAAGAAGTTTTCCGCCAGTGCCACTGCCGATTCCGCCGATATTGATGTCTTTTACGAAAATTACGTCTAGTATAGTTTTAATATTGCTCATTTCAATCCTCTATAACATTGACCAAGTAGAGCCGTCAGATACAATCATAAAACCGTCATATTGAATGCTTGTGGCTTGAGAGTTAAGTCCGTTAATAGTATCTACGCCCAATGCCTGGACAATCATAGCGTTTCCTGTCGTGTCTACTTTTGTGAAGTAGAAGATTCGGCCAGCCATAGAAGCTGCTGATGGCAGAGTAAATGTCACTGTTCCGCTTGAACAGTCTGCTTTCAGAATACAATCTCCAGTAAGTACAGTGTAATTCGTGACCTTTGTAGATATTGCTGCTGGTCCGCCTGGTCCTGTGCCCGGTGCGCCTGCTGGTCCTGGTGGTCCTGCTGGTCCTGCAGCACCCATAGTAGCGCCGCCGCCAGACTCTATGCGGAAAGTTAGTACGTCACCGACAACCAAGTCTCTATTGATTTGAATCTGGTTCGAGAAAGTATTAGCAGATCCTACTTCTGTCCAATCAAATCCGCTGTTCGTATTAGCGTCAATCTCAAAACATAAAGAGGGTCCAGGTGAATAGGCGATCCAAGATGAACTGCTGAAAAAATCTTTAGTTAAAAATGATGAACTACTATGTCTGGGAGCTAAATGCTGAGTGCTAGTTAGATATGTCGAGTCGCCTGCAATTCCAAACCAATATGTAGTCCCAGCGATAACAGGAAACGGAATAGCGAAAACAAAGGTGACTAACTGATTAGTTCCAGAAAAAGTCGATTGCGCTATAACGGTAGAGGTAGCTAAAATACCTCCTGGCGTTCCAGGAGAATCGCTATAAATATTAGCAAATACGTTTCCAGCTGGTAGACTTCCAATAACATCTACCAGGAATTTTATTTGAGTAACCATTGCATTCGCGCCTGGCGTAACCTGTACTGCGAATGCATTATCTGGAGAATGTAAATTAGGACCAGTAATTCCGCTACCGATACTATTTGAAGCAACGATAGACGACGTAACAAACTCATTCAAATTCAAATATTGTCCGTTAAGGAACAACTGTAGAGCGCCTCTACCGACAATATAGACTTGTGCAGTTTCAGCTTCACGAGAATTGAGTGGCAGAGTAAGCAATGCTCCAGAAGAGATTGGACCATGGATTTGGTTCGAATTAGCTGCAGCACCAGAAATAACGCTTAAGGGCTCATCGTAGTCAGGATTGTTTGCGTTAGCCAATATAAGGCCGAACTCGGCGTCCAGCTTCTTGATAGCAAGAGTTAAACTATCGCCATTTTGAATAATGGCATTCCCGATTCCTATTCCAGTTTGAGTGGTACTTATCGTAAACGGTGCGCTGACATTGACATTGGAAGCAGCGGTGGCCGTACCGGCAGAATTATTCGTTACCGTTACGACGTCGCCAGCTGCGACAGCCGTAAAATCATTAAAAAGTGTGCTGTTTAATGCGGAGGCAAGACTGGCCGCAGTTTGCGCTGCAGTTTGTCCTGTCGAAACTACCCATTCAATAGGCGTTGCAGCAGCGTTGGGGTTAGGATCTACTCCAGTACCATCTTTATTGACCCAAACATAGTAGAATCTACCTGGAGTAGACGAGTAAATTAGGAAATATTGATCTGAAGTCATTCCTGCGCCACTACCAAAGGAACAAGTGTCGCCGAGGAAGCCATTTCCTTGAGTTGGAGAGCTTATATATACTGAAGTACCGATAATATTTACGATTGTCGTGCCAGGAAGAATATTTGATGGAATGGTCACATCAGTGACCGTCATACCAATGGACAATCCGATTACATCGGAAACAACTATGTAAGCTTGCAATGGTGGCCATGCTGACATAAGCTTCGTAATACCGCTGCCGTCTGCGGGACCAGTAGTAATGCTCGTTATTTGTGGGATTGATCCAAAAATTAAAGCTGAAGTATAATTGGGTTTGCTTACGGACTCTGACGGAGATCCAGTATACTGAAGAAATTCTAAAGGAATTCCACTGTCAATTCTAACGGTATCGCCATACTCAAGTTCTTGTCCAAGAAAATGAACATAAACGGTTGGAATCGGGCCACCTACATCTTCTCGTGCGAACAGCCAGAACGTATTTTGACCGACAGGAACAGTCTCTCTTGAAGTTATGTAAATGTCACGAGGACCACTTGGAGTTGCAACGGCATTATAAGATCCAAAGCCATAAACGCTAGGAACGCCAGCTGGATTTTCCGAAGCTGGAACGTAATTCCCGATTAGTGTAACTTGAGTGCCGGAATCAACGCTCTGGATCATAGCGTAATTACTATCAGGATCTGATGCTGCTCTGATGAAGTCACCAGACACTAAACTTGCAGTCCACACGACAGCGCCAACTGAAACGACAGTCGTCGTATTTGGTATAGAATTGTACGTATACAGTAAATTTGGATTAACCAAAAGATCGCGTCCAAGAATAATATATGCGACTTGATCGTCAGCAAGTACGATATCGGCGGAAGTAGGATTAGCGTTAATTTTGTATGAAACGGCTGAGCCTATTACTTTTAAGTAAATAGGATCTGACCAATTGATCTGTCCAGGTGACGTAACGACTACGGGATTGTAGAAAGAAATCGTTTCACCTGCAGCATTGATAGTTACGGTGCGAGACATTGTGACTGTCCCTAAGCCGATATCAATCGCAGTTATAGTCGTTCCGGCTGGAATACCAGTTCCGAAAATGAATTGACCAATCACCAGGCCAGTAGTTGAGGCCATTCCCGTTATTGTGTTCGAGCCGCCGCCAGCAGGAATGTTTACAATGTTAGTATCAGAAAGTGTTACAGATGCAGTCAAAGAGATCAGTCGGCCATTGATAGTACCGGCTTGTACTGCTGTAATTGCCGCAGATGCAATGACAGTTCCATAGAACGTAGCACCAGCACTAGCTGCACTTTGATTGATAGTAGCCGCAGAACCTACGATCCAGTAAACGAACGTGTTGGTAGGAGTTGCTCCACCAATAAACGCGAACGTTGGAATATCGGTACTGCCTGAAGCTCCAGTAATGAGAGTAGATGCAGCATAGAATATGTAAGTTCCTGCACCGTTTAAGGTGAGAGTACTATGGCCAGTGGTTGCTGAAATAAACGCAGCACCACCAGTGAATTGGTATGCTCCAGGTCCGTAGGTGTGACCGCCTAGTTCAGCGGGAATCGTAGTGCCAGCTAAACCAAGTATTTGGCCTGCAGTAAATGCGGCGGTAGCATCGATCATAGCCTGTACGGCTACAGAATCAGCGGCGAAATGGATAGTACCGTTGTCTACGCTTGGACCAAAATTAGTAATAGACGACATGTTATTTGGTGTGATGAACATGTTGCCATTAACGATAGAGCCAGAACCAGTAGAACCAGTGATAGCCGCGTAAGCACCAATAGCAAAATTGCCCGCAGAAGCTAAAGCTAACGAGCCACCGCCAGGACCACCGCCAGTGAGAGTGCCAGTAGTGATTAAAACAGCGTCATTGTTTGGCAATATGCCGTGAGTGACTGTTCCTTGGCCGACAGTAATCATGTTGAGAGCATCTTCTCGAAGTTTAGTCAAAGATCCTGGATTTGGATTTGGACCACTGCTTGAACCTGAATACCAGTATGTCAGACCCTTGATTTCCAAGAGTGAAGACATAATCGCATTCATCCAGTCTTTAAGATCTAGAAGTTGCTTATCTCCGCCAAAGAATGGGTCGATAGTATCTGAGCTAGACGTTACTGGATTTTCTGTCTGACCGTCAATCCAAGGATATACGTAGAATGGATTAGGGTTGGTTCCACCAGTTCCAAGTCGGAACAAGAGCCAACGAGAATCCGTAATGGACACAACATTGTTACCAGCATCGGTAGCGACAATAGATATAGGAAGTACGTTTGCAGGCCAAACAGAAGTAGAAATTACAATTTCAAATTCAAGGATTTGAGCGCGAGGAGCAACAAGCGTAGTTTCGCTCTTAGTTGTAGGGTCCCAAATATAGACCTGTGCGTCAGTGGTAGGATCGATATATCTAGTGTAGTCGATACCAACATAGTTGAGGGCGTTTGGGGTAAAAGCGCCAGTAACAGCTGTATTTATCGCACTGTTTAGCTGTTGATGAGGGGTTCCAGTAGGAACCATGAAAATTGTGCCAGATTGACTTGCGCCAATGTGCATCAAAGCACCTGGGTCTACGACCATCATCAGGCCGCTTGCAGCGCCGCCAATGGCACCAGTCATAGAGATTTCGAAGCCGCGCAGGACATATCCCTGGCTGGTTCCAGTTACGAAGGCTTGAATTAGCTGGTCAAAATCGTTACTTACTGCCGATTCGATAGAACGAACGTCAGGTACGTCAACCCGTTGTTGCGATATCCAATTTACCCTTCGCTGAATCGCCATTTTTTGAACCCTCTATAAAGTGCTATCCATATAAGATTGTGCTGTTGCACATAACCTTTATATCACGTATACTGAGACCAGAAGGAGCTAACCTTGAGCAAAAACAATCGCGGTGAGAAAGAATATACTCGACTTCAGACCGCTCTTAACGAAAATCGTAAATTAAAGAGAGAAATCAATACCTTACGTAAGGCCCTCTCCAGGCTCGATTTGGACAGACATGCCTATGTACGCGATATTGTTGAGGAACATTACGCTAGAGAAGACAACGAGGCCACAATGGAAGCTATTGAGGCATCTAAGAGCTTCTGGAAGTGTAGGGAATGCCACGAAGGATGTCTAGAAATAATTGAGTATCCAAAGATGGGCGTCGATCACTACTATCGCAAGTGTAATAATTGCAAACACCGCACTAAGAGTCAGATAATGACCAAAGACGTGAGGGGTCCTCGCAAACCACCCGAAATTATCGAAAAATAGTCAATAATACCGAATACTTGTCTTTTTGATAGCTTCAGCTAGCATTTTTGATACAAGTTTGATAGTATTATCGATAGGAGGTCCAGTGAATTTTATACAAACTATCCTACAGGCCGCTAAGATGGCCAAAACTTCAGGTCTGATCTTGTTGGCTATTTGCACTCACGAGACCAAACTGAGGACGATAGTTGTACAGAACGACGGTGGCACCCCTACTTACGGGATATGCATGGTTAAATATGCTACGGCACAAATGCTAGGCTATAAAGGCAACCCTGAAGGTTTAATGGACCCAAAAACAAACGCTCATTTTGCAGCGCTTTATCTTAAGTATCAGTACGATAGATACGGGAATTATTGCCATGCGATAGCTGCGTACAATGCAGGTCGCTATAACGAGTCTAAGGTTCTCCCTGGATACCCTAGGAATCTCAAATATGTGAATAGCGTAAAAAAAATCTCGACACAACGTTTCAGCTGTGATAGTATTTACAAAGAAAGAAGTTATGCGCAAAATAATGGTTCTCGACTGCGAATTCAATCAGCCAAGTAGGAAGTGCATACAAATTGGTGCTGCCATATACGATCCTCGTTCTGCTGCTTGTCATGGTTCTCTTGACCTGTACGTAAACCCTGGTGAGCCGATAACGCCTGAAATTACCGCTTTAACGGGGATTACAGACCGTGATGTACATAGCGCCCCAGATATTATTGAAGCATGGGCTATGCTCAAAGACTTCCATAAAAAGCACAAGGCTTTCCGCAATCCATTAGTTTGGGGCAGTGGCGTCAGGAATGATAGCTCTGCCCTATTCGAAGAGTATAACTACGAACAACTCCATCATGGCAAACCAAACGAGATGGACGAAGAGAACTTCATGGGTTGGCGCGTCATAGATGCCAAAACGCTATACGTCAGTTTGCAATTATTTGAGGATGGCCAGTATGCTGGCGGACTCGCAGATTCAATGAAACGAATGGGCCTGGTATTTGAAGGTGACAAGCATAGAGCGCTCACGGACGCCAGAAACACTTTTACGATATGGTATAGTCTTACCAGGAAAATGCATGATGGATTCAAAGCCAAAAAGTAGCCTAAAAGAAGCCATAGTAATCGCGGTATCTCTACTTGCTTTGCTATTCGCTATGACTATGGCAAACGGAGGTCTTAAGACCTGTCCAGAGCCATCAAAGGAATCTGCCCCGAAAAATTGAAATTCAACTTGTAGGTAGACTTGACAGCAATCGAGTGCGATTCTTGCGTGATCTTGCAGTTGGGAATGAAGATAATATCTTCACCTGTTACCCTATCGTGGATACGAAACGACACATATGGGGACGCAGCAGAATCCATAAATAGCGGCCTAATGCTTGCGGCTTGTAGGCCACCGCTCATCTTGACTCTCATTCCGGTGACTTGACCCTTTACGGTGATCTTATTGCTAGCTATTTCTTGCGCATATGGCGTATCTATTCCATATATTTCGGTCTCACCATAATCAATGACGAACGAAACGCCTTGAACCTGCTTGTACAACTTGTTGTTGATGTACAACTGGATATTTGGGCCGGTTAGGATTACTGGAACTGCCATTTATGCTCCCCAGATGATTGGATTTTCTGAATAAATAGTACCCCATTTGCCCAGACCTATGTCATTTGGATATAAAATCGTGAACTGAACGTTGATACCAGTTGCAGCAACGCTTAAGATTAAATCCTGAGCATAAATGCGTCCAGAAACAACGTCGGTTATGTAGAAAGGATAGTCTAGACCATCCTTACTGATAATAGGAGGATTGTTCTGCGCTACCAAAAATACGCTTGTGCCTGGTGGAAATACGTTTTTAACCGTATACGCTGGACTAATCAACAAGGTATTATGCGATGGTGCTGCGATATATGGAATAGGACCTTCCTGGTCTTGAGTTCCATATCCAAGAATTATGTGTCCGATCTGATTTGGAAATCCAGCAGAACTAGCCACTTGAATTACCCGTGGTTTGGTTCCATCTAATTCCTGAGCCAGCACAGTATTTACGCTACTAACGGTAAACGTCTGAGTCTCATCGAAAATGTATGGGCCGAACTGATCGGGAGCTAGAGATAGAGGATCTCCCATAGGACCACTTCCTACCACATCTTGAGAGCCGGTATATATCGCTATTGGAATTATAGCTTCAACGTCAGATTGAATCAAAACTCTGGCTGGAGGCGGAGGAGTAATAACCCCAAGCAGCGTGTGGGATTGAGCCCCAAACAATCGGGTGCCTTCGACAGAGTCTACGGATTGAACCGTGGTCACTAATCCAGGAATATCGATCACTATAGCCGTTGCTAAGTTTTGTGCCGTAATAGTTGGAGTAGAACCAATGACAAAACCTGATCCAGCAGTTAGGGAAACGCTAGAAGTAATAGCGAAAACGTCTCCAGGAGCCGGATTTACGTTTAACGTGAAGGTTCCGGTTGGAGGATAATGCAGGTGTGCTGAACCGATACGTGATCGTCTAATGACCTGAGTGGCCGCTGGAATGAATATTTGTAGGGTTGACGATTTAACCTGATATACGGCGGCATACGATATACGACTGTTAATCATTTTCTTTATTGGACTATAAAACATAACTGCGATATCTGTACCCTGGACGTATACTCCAGAAGTCCCTAACGGATTTTCTACCTCAAAATACGCAGTTCCTACTGCTCCACCCACTGAATGTACGATGGCGTAAGCGCCTTCGTTAGTAGTAGAAACAAAACTTCCACCGAAAACGTTTACGTAGTCACCCTCTATGATCTTACCAGTATTTGGATTAGCTCCGCCAGTCCATGTGAATCTGATTATGCCGCCAGGCTGTAACGACAGTGTCCACTGGGTAGAAGTATTCCCTCCAGCAGGCGCAGGAGCAGGGAATAATAGTTTGTTTTGGGCGCTTCCACCAAGAATAGTGACGCTTGAAGATGCGCCGATAGTATCGCTTAGGATTTCTACGTAAGGGCCATTGCCGTCATTCTTTGCTATCGCAGTTCCAGTCTGTCCATTGTGGCGAATAGATGTGGTGATAGCATCGGCTACTTCCTGAGCGGTAGCAGCAGCGATATTTTGGAACTCTGCAGTATGGAAAGTGATGGTAGACGTGTGATTCTCATCAAAATTGATGATTAGGGTATCGCCGTCTATGAGATTGTACGGGGCGAAGGCGCTTGTGGCGTCACTTGCACGGGTGAATTCATTACCAAACATGATTTCCAGCAGATTATTGATTAGATCTCGAACTTGCTTACGGTTCTTAACCTCAATACCAATTTTACTAAAGATCTCATCAGATAGACCAACCTTTGGAGGGCGAGTAACACCATACTGAGCGAGACGTTCGTCTAGATACGTACCAGAAGCAGTCACTATGTAGAGTTGATCGTTAACCCCAGCAGCATTGTTGACAAGATATGTAGCCATGGCCCCGGCCAAGGCTTCAAGTACAGCGGTAGTCTTTGGACCCTTAAGATAAGGATTCAAATACGAGCGTAGCCTTTTGTATTGCTCTGCTTTAGTTGTTGGCAAACCCATTTAAGTTCCTATCTGCGAGACAGAAATATCAGTGGTAGGATCGACGATGAATGCCTTTTGTCCTGTAGTCAAAGGAATCAAATCAAGAGTAGGACTATAGGCAGGGAAACTTACGGCTACCGATATAATTCCAGGAATTGCCTGTACGACACTAACAATAGAGCTAATAGAGATCGACACTCCAAGAGGATTAGACTTGATCAAAGAACTAACCGCGTTTCTAACCTGAGCAGACGTTTGAGCGAAAGGAACGCCAGTCTTAAGTCTGATTTCAAGGGCTACTTGTACTCGCAATGAAAGAGGCTCACGTACAAATATATTCGCACCAGCCGCGCCGATACCAGGATAGGTTATGGAATCACGAGGATCGCCATAGATCAAGCGATTTGCTTCTGCGATTAGTCCGGTATTGTAACGGTAACTATCGAGACCAAGTTTGATGATTGTGTTGTAGTTCAACTTATTCAAAGTCACCATTACGACTCCGCCTGTCTGATTGATCTTATCTGACTGAGCGTTCGTGTCAAAGGTCACCAAAGAATTGGTTGGCGATCCAGGTTCAGCGGCAGTAAACAATACATGCTTGTATCCAGTATACGGTACGCCTTCTTTTACAAAGAACGATGATTCTATTCCGTTTAAGCTAACATTGGTGATTGCTGAGCGAGTACCAGTTATAATGGCCGTATTCTGGTCTACTACTTGAACCACTGTCCAAGAACCGATGTTTGGCACCAAGAATGCGTTGTTTGTAAATACAATCAGATCGCCCGGTACAGTAGCCTCATATTCGAAGAATTGTATTTGGGGTCTACTAACACTCAATACGACCGATACTGCTCCACTTTGATTTACAGCCGCTGGGTTGATAGCTTGCAAGAAAGTCCTACGTCCTAGTTGAACAGTAGATATGGAGAAAGGAGGAGACATGGTTCCAGCTGTTGCGATATTGGTAGCGTTAGATCCTAATGTCGTGACCGTTACGCTACCATTTCCAGCGGCAGCAAAGGTAGAGAAATCAAGTCCACCGTTTACTGCTGCAATTGCGGCAGCTGTCTGTAGGGCTATCTGCTGAGAACTAAACGAAGTCATTCCGCCAATATCGGAAACCATGATACCAGTTCCAGGACCGCCAGGATCAGAATTGCTTCCATTTACTTGGAACCACACGTAGTATTCCGTCACGTTTCCTGCGTTCCATATATTAAATTTTTGACCTGGGCCAGTAGGAGTCAGCTGAGTTCCACTTGGCATCGTGAACGTGGTGATCTGTTGTAGCGCAATGCCTGAAGCAGTGACCATGAAACTGCCTAGGTTGCCAGCGCTAAATGGTGCGCCTAAAGTAACAATGTCTCCGCTTTGCACAACGCCCAGATTAGGCAAAAGGCCAGTTCCATTCCAGAATAGGTTTAGTAAGCCGCCCGACGCGTCTATATTAAAACTAGTAGTTGAATCGAATGTGAGATTAATCGGATTAGGAAGAAGCGTTACTTCTTCTTCTACTACATTTGAGTTTTCAAACCAAACGCTGTTTGGAGCCTGAACACTTGGGCCACGGATAACTCTGAATTTACCTTGATTCAATACGTTGAATGGGCTGGTAAATATTCCAGTATAATAAGGAGACGATGAGATCGATACAGGAGAAGGAATAAGTAGAGTGTCGCCTTCGCTTACTTGGCTGTTTGCGCTGAAAGTTCCAGCTATAGTGGTAATACCGACTAAAGCGGTTCCGCTTTTCGTAATTGCACTAAGATTACTAGATGCCAATGCAATGCTAGCCGATGGTGTTGTGGCCGTAATCGTTACAATGCTTCCAGTTACAGAAGACGTGACTCCAGGTAGAGTTCCAATGAGTGCCGACAGATTCGCTGCGGTGATAGAGTTAGTGCCACTAATTTGAAATTGGTTGATCCCAGGAGCGCCCGTTACAGCAGTAAGAGGTATACCTTCGACCGTGACCGTATCAAGATTCGTTGGAGTAGAAATTACGGTGAATGTTCCAAAAGAAAACTGAGCTACACCCTTAGGATTCAATAACTGGATTACGGTTCCGTCGCTGGATACGCCAGTTACTAAGAAAGTACTAGTATTACCAGCAACAATGTTAGAACCTGCAACGGCGACTAAATCTCCGATAGATAGCTGTGTGAAGTTTGAATTTCCTGTCAAGTTTATAATTCGATAATCGCTAGTTCCAATTACTGGTGCAATATTGATAGTTCCGCCACCCGTATCGTTGAAATTCAACGGAGTGGAGAACATTGGATTTGGGCCATTACCAGTCCAACTCATACACACGAGAGAGCCCTGTTTTTCAATTTTGAAAGTGTCACCTGCTATTTGAACATTTCTTGGTTTGCCAAAATAACGTTGAGCGGGAGTACGATTGAGCAGTTCTACGGTTGATTGGCCAACAATTGGATAATCGGGAATAATAGTAACGCTTGTGTTTGAAGACACAAGCGTCTCTTTCGCTTGAGCATTTGCTGCTTGAAGTCTGAACCACTGGTCGCTCTGGATGCCTTGACCGGCGACATTGTTGACAATGACATTCATCATCGTATTGTTGATGCGAGTTGCAGTATCTAATATAGGAGTAGAATAGCCATTGGCGAGTCCGCCAATGATTTGAATTGCTCCAGCGCTTCCAATGGTATGGGTTGAAAGTTCTAGGCGATTGCCCCTATCCGCTACCTGGATTGTTCCTTCAGTAGTAAATCCTGTAACCGCCAGGATGTTAGTGAATCGTTTCACCTGATCCATAGTAGTTGGACTCAAGCGAATCTGTTCGCCGTTGTTGAATGTGTATCCGCCAGTTATACCGTCAGTAAAATAGGTAAGAGGTTCTTTGAATGTGAACTGAGGGCTTCCACCTAAATTGCTTACTGCTATCCAGTTTACTCCATCCATGAGTGGAAGGGTAGATTGGGTGAATACACTATTGTCAAATGTACTCAAAGCAATGACTCCAGAACCAGTTATTCCGCCATCGTTGACAATCGTAGTAGTGAAGTACTGTGACATATTGGCATTGATATGGGTATTAATCGCAGCAGCAGTAGTTGGAGTAGCATTGTAGAAAGTGATAGCTCCGTTGACGTTTGTTGCCCTATTCGGCTCAGCTACAGCGATACCAGTTGGTCTTTGGACCGTGAACTGAGTAGCAGTAGGAGTGAATCCGGCTTGTGTAGATATCCTGAAGACGCCGATATTGGCAGCACTGAATTCTGTTCCGATAGTGATGTTTACGTACTCGCCTCCGACTAGGGTCAAAGCGGGAGTAGTTCCAGTTCCACTATATGCGTATGTAACTTGATCCATTCCAACTACAGGCGTATTGGGAACGATAGTGACGTTCCATTCAGTAGTAGAATTGATCGCGCTACTAACTGCGGCACCTGACGCAAGATTTATAAGAATCGTTGTATTATTGCTGACAGTAGTGGTGTGGTCTATAGGGAGATTTGGAGCAGAAGGATACACGTACCCTACGTTCATAAACGTTCCACCTTCACCCCAGGTGGACGATCTGAATAGTAACGATGATTGGGTGCCAATGGCAGCGCCTGTCAACGTCCGTTTTGCTTGCATCAAAACCTTAAAGTTTCCGAAGTCAAAATAAACTGGAGTAGGAACGGCCTGTATTTCCCAATTCGTAGTGAACGGAGTAGTAGGACCAGCAGAAAAATCAAATGCGTTAAACGTACTTGGATTATTGGCCAAAGTAGTATTGATTACAGCGATGCGATATAGGGGAATCTCAAAAGTATTAAGACTTGGATTATTGTCAATTACAACAACGGCAGTATCTTTTGGGCCGAAATCCAAAGGACTAGCGATAAAGTAACGATCAGATGTTCCAGTAGGGCCGTCTGTCCCGCGTAGGCGACGAATGTCCCTAGATACGTCAAGGTTAGAATGCGTAACCAGATTAGGATACGACACGTTTACCGTAGTAGTAGGAATAGGATACGATTCTTGTACCCATTCGCCATACGGTTGAGTATCGGAGATTAAACTATTAAACGAGAAAGAGAACGATCCACTTGCCATGGCATTGTTCGACATTGTAACGGTTGTTCCGTTTATTGCGATGATGCTAGTTCCGAGTGGAATACCGTTACCTACGATAAACTGACCAAATGACAATCCGACTATTGACGCTAATCCTGTAAGTTGGTTACTAAGGTTAGCAATGGTTCCAGTAGTCGTAAGAGTTGGCGGGAATAATCCATATGGCTGCAAGAATGCTATCAGTTCATTGGGATTACGTCCAGTCAAATCAAGGCTAGACTGGAATGATTGAATAAAAGTATCGGGAGGACCAGCCGATGTACCGGCGGCAAACGTGGAATGGACAAACAAAGGCATCTGAGCGTCATATTCTTTAGTATCATAGAACGCCAATAACGAGTCTTTGCTCAGGTTTGACGTGCCAGAAACAAATCCAAGCAACTGTCCTTGTGCGTCAGATGTCACTACTAGCAAACTTCCGAATGCGGGATCTTTTGACAAAGTGTTAATGATAAGATATTCTTCAAGCAATACGGTAAAATTCAGTTCATCGTTTTGCGCCTGCAATACGGCAGCTATTTGGTCAAGAGTATAGGTTCCAGCTGGAACTTCGAACTTCTGAGGAGAATTTTTGGTGCGAACTACGACGAAACCTTGTGTGAACAAGACTCCACCTACAGGAGTAACTGCTGCCCATTCTGCTGGAGTAATCAAAACATCCAAAGTATTAGGTGTGACTGCGTGTACGCGACCTTCGACTCTATTTGCGGCAATCAAATCGGGAGTCCATACGATTAGGTAGTCGCCCAATTGGACATTGCCAAAGGCATTTGCCACGTTTGACGTGTATCGGATTATCTCAGCAGAAGGTTTACTGACTGTTAACAGTGAAGTCGCGGTAACGCCAGTCTGGATTATCTTTCCTGGACTATCAATCAATAACCACAGATAAGCCGCAGGCGCGAATGTAATAGATCCGCCAGTGAGGATAGTACTTTGAAGACGAGCCTCAGTTTGTAGTGTACCTGCTGCCAAGTTATCTTTGGCTACTAGAGGGACAACAAGCTCAAACTGAGCAGTATTGCGATTTAACGTATAGTCAGAGGCAGAGCCCTGCGAACTTAAACCCTGAGCAGTGGAGAACATTCCCTTTGTAACGAGAGTAGAACCTGCGTCAATTACGACTTGCGCCCTATTATTAGCAAGCAAATTACTAGTGATAGTCAATTGATCGCCAACGGCTTCAGCTGTAACGCCAGTAAGTTTGTTGTTCAATACTTCAACCCATGAGGCTAAAGAGTTGAGGGCTGAAACGCTAGTGTATAGTCCAGTAGCGATAAAATCCGTATTAAGAATCGTATAAGTAATAGATGCGGTTCCATCGACAGACAAAATAAGGGTATCGCCATTAGAAATAGACGGGGACCACAGAGCCTGAGCACTTGTGTCTATGGTAGCCGTCTTTCCATCTTTGCTAAGAGGTATTTGATTCTTATATAACCGCAATGTTTGTATCTGACTGGAAGGGAATCCCAACTGAATAGCTGCGTCTCGACCAGTAGTCACTGGGAGAGTGATCTGAATAGAATCGTTGCCTTCAGTTTTGTCGCGGAGTACTACGAATGAACCATTGCCAGAAGTAGTGGCCTCGAATCCTAATAGGGTATCTCCATTGATGCTAGCTGTAATTTCGTATGCAGTGGCAGAGCCAGGACTACGGAAGTCAGAAGTTACGAAGTTGTGTTGATATGTCTGTCCACCAACTACGATTGCTAAGCTGTCTCCGCCGATAAGGTCAAATGGAGAACTAAGAGTACTGATTAGGAATGCTTTTGCGACTGGGGCCTGGCGACCGCCAGTAGCTAATTGGAAGAACTGTTCGCCGCCGATTGCACTATCAACGATAGACTCGATGCCTACGCCTGCGGTCTTAGCTTCATATCCTGTTCCGTCGTCAATGTAGAGTACTGCACCATACGATGCTTGCAGCAAATCATCGCTAACGAGCGTCGCGCTTGGCTCGTCTGAGGCTTGAGCGCCGATCACGCCAGATTCAACTGCAAAGGCTGTGCCTAGACCGATAGAAGAAAGTTTATTGATGATTCTAGTTCGTAAACGGTCATCCGTCTCCGTATCTGTTCCGGTCGTGAATGACAAAGGATTCGTAACAGAAGAATTCGTTAATCCAGGAGGAGGAGCCGTAAAACTTTTGATCGTACCTATCGGCACATTACCCGATGTACCTGGCAATTGTGCCGTGACAGGGACATTCGTCACCGTAGTCTCGCCGTCAAGGATGACAGAAGGTGCGCTGACCGCATATGCAATAGAAGCATTTGAACCAGTGGCTGGCGTCGAGACCGCCGAATTTACTGGAATAGACCTATTACCGCCATGAGCAACGATTACTGTTTCGCCTAAGTTATGGAACTTAGTCGTAGGAGCGCTCAACGTCAAAGTCCAAAAGTTTCCAGTGGAAACAGGTGGAGTCGTATACGTGAGAGAAGCGCCTATGGCCGTTGACGTAGCTGCAAGTGTCAAGGTAATCTGGGTATTGGAGTCAATAGACTGAATTGTAGTGCCAGCAGGAATCATAGCTCCCAGAACTGGATAGCCAACCAAAAGACTTGATGTGGTAGGAATTCCAGTGATAACCTGCGAAGTGATAGTGGTACTGCCAGTCAAGGCGATAGCCGAAGAAGCGTAGGCCAATGGTCCTTCGACATTTGGCGTGCCTCGACCGATATATATAGATCCTGACGCAGGGAATAAAGAGGCGTCACCTACATTGATGCTGGTCGATCCGATATTCGGAGGTGGAGTGCCTGCGTATACTTGACTTGAAATTTTTACAAAACTAAGATCGATTACTGTGACGTAGCCAGTAGCAGGGGCCGCAGTAATAGGAATGATTCGATTCTCTGCAGCAAGGCGTTGGAGCGCAGAGCCGGTGGCGCGAATAACGGAATAATCACGTAAAATCTGGAAAAGGTCTCCAGACGAACGTGCTGCCATTAGAGCAGATACCTCAAAATACGACGTGACAGCAGAACCGACGTTGAAGTCGGATATACCCATTTTGGCCGCATACGAACTGAGGGCATCCCCAAGGAGTTGTTCGAATGATTCTGGTGTTGGCACGTTATTTGAGGGCATTATGTCTCCGAATGTCTACTAAAGATTCTGTCTGATCTCATACTCTTATATCACTTAAGAAGTCAACTTGAAGCTTAGAGGAAATACACCGTTATTGCCAGCCAGGATGACGCCTACATTGATTGTAAGCTCCGGGCCGTTAAGAACGAGTTGCAAAGTCGCTATGCCCGCAAACCTAGTGTCTGCCTGAATCATCTGATTTATAGACCTAAAGATGTCTTGTGCCTGAATTGTAGAATTTATAGACCCTGGCTGAACGTCTAGTCCAAATTCAGGATGAAGCAGGATCGTTCCCGCCTTACTTCCGAATTTGATTCTAAGGGCCTGGACAATGTTGGTCATTCCGTAGGCTATGCGGAAATCGCCATAGTTATTTACTGCCAAATCGCCAGTATCGGTCAATAATAGATCAACCAGACTAAGTCCAGACAAGGGATCGGCAGACGCCAGCGCTGGAATTATAATGTTTGGCTGATTCGCAACTGGAATATCGCTAGGAATGAAGATCTTTTGTTGACTATTAACCGTGCCAGGCAAATAGACTTGAATATATGCGCGATCAACGGTTACGAAATTCTGTAAGTTTGGCAGTCCGTCCAAAGTAAGCAAGAAGCTAGTCGAAGAAAGAGTTTCAATACCAAGAATGATCCTAGCAGAAGGTCTTTGTGTCGCACTTTGCAGTATAACTGTTTGGCCCAAGAATAGATCTGTATTACTGCCAATAGTAATGTTGCGACCAGATGCGTTCGACAGAAGCGGATATTGAAATCCATCCTCATCTATATATGGATCACGTAATTGGTTAAGTGTTACTATTTCAAGCCATCGTTGCGGATCGCCAAGATATCTAGCAGCTAGACCTTCAACAGTCAAACCAAACGGAACCGGCACTACGATCTTGCTATTAGGAATATTAAACGTTATACCAGAATCGGCGGCGAGTCCAGCAACGTATTCCATACTGGTCAGGTTAGCACTGTCATCTACTTCAGTGGAAGCAGTCAACAGGTCGAAGGCTTGCATAGCATCGTAAAGAGTCTTAAGCAGACCATAGTTGTCTAGGCTGATTGGGGCAATCTGCGTAATTGGAGTAGGTAAATTATACACCTTACTCACGAAAGCATTGCCTGTACCGAAGTTATTTGAAAGCTGTAAGGCTAGAGTTTGAATCGTAGCCCTAAATTGTTTCAACTGATCAACAGTTGTAGCTCTGGCGGTATCTATTACATCATCAACTGCGGCTTGTTGTGCTACGGTCAACGTCATGGAGTCAAGAGGCACTTGATCGATTAGTAAAAAACTTGATGCCGGATTAGTAAAAATATTTTGCGCGGGATCGGTTGATTGATACTGGGTAGCACCAACGCCAATCTGTCCGTTGCTAACCGCATTCAGGCTTAAGCCTTCATTCGAAGAAACACTAGATTGAAGTGCCTTGAGAGCCATGGCCGTAGCCGGATCTGTACTGGCATTACCCGTTAATTGATTAATACTCAAACTACTGAGAACAGAGGCTATTCCATTCTTGTAATCGTTGATTATCTGGTTGGGCAGGTCCGCAGCAGTAACAGCTACGCCAGCCAAATCCTTAACGAACAGCGATGCTTGTCTTAGAGCATTCAGCGGAGCTTCAGCGTCGCTTTTTACAGCATGAAGCAAATTGATGGCAGCGCTGCAAGCTTCACGAGCAGCAAAAATGGTATTTTGAATTTTTTGCAAAATTCCAGGAGTCAACGTTGACACGCCAGATGGTTCGTGAACTACCTTATAGTTTAAATCGATCCGTCTCCAAGCTTTTAGTTGCATGGAGAACAGGACTTCCATGGCCTTTTGCTGGTTTTGTTGCCAAGTATATCCCATTGGAGTAACAACAAACGACTGATTCTGTTTAGGAATGTCGAATACTAGCCGCCATCCAACGTTAGCTGGATTCCTTTTTGCTTCTGCATATTGCTCAAGGAATTGCTGAAGAAAAAGACCGCTATAGTATCCAGTACTAATCAATCCCTGGTACACCTTTTCTGGTCTAGGCGTTACTGGCTTATTGGCTTTGCTGTTTCCAGTAGCGGTATCGATAACACGGGTTGCTGAGCTAACCAAATTACTAGCCGCCTCTAACGTTCCACCAAAAACAGACTGCAATATAGAAGGGCTGGTCGGAGCATGGGTAACGCTTTGACGATTTGGCCACACGCCAAAGGTGCCTTGGGCGTTAATCATTTTGAATTTTACGCCATTATGCTGTTCAGTTACGCCTCTAAGAGTGGCAATTGTATTTATAGCAAATATATCTTGAATATTGAGTTGCTGTGGAGTAATGGGAAGTTCGAATATCCATTGGTTACCAAAATTGTTGAATTCAAGCGTAGATGTATCGGTGCCAAGGCGAACGAACGCATCTGGAATCTTTCCCCCGTTTACTATGGCGTTTCTTTTGTTTACGTCTATAACCACAAGTCTATATGGAAACAGTTGGTCCCAACGCTTACCGTCTATGTCGATTGGCGGCATGAATACGCTAGCTTCACCAGTCACATTCTTAATATCGGGAACCCATGGAAGTTTATAGTCTGGCGATACGGCAGGCTGCGAATTAAAGGCTTTTATGCTGGCAGTCAAATTAGCACTGTCTACTAGCCGTTGGCCAAAGATTTCGTTTTGTGCTTCTTCGTTTGAAAAATCACCTTCTGATGCCATGCAAATTCCTCCAACCTATAAGATTGTGCCTTAGACACATGTGATATAAAGGTAGTATGAGACATATTTTTACGCTATTGATGACTGTGTTGACTTTGAGCGGTTGCGGCAATAATAGCCCTAAAATCAAGCCTAGGTTCAAACCCATCCATATTGGAGTTGACAGGGATTTGCAGCCAGAACTGATCGAGTATGTAAAACTTGCAAAAAATAATGGTATAAAATTCAAACGTCCAATAACCATGGGATTTGCAGATATCGACGTAGTCATGGGAACAGGTAGGGTAGTCGGGATCTGTTTTAACCATTCGCGTTTCAAAGAGATAGACATAGACAAGAAACAGTGGAAGGACCATTCTGAAATATCCAGAAAAAACCTGTTATTTCACGAACTTACGCACTGTCTTTGCGGCAGGGGACACGACTATGGCGACGGTGAACGCTATCAACCCTTAGAAATCGAAAAAGTGCTTGATTTTATTCATAATTGGCCGTTTTACGTGCCCAGGCCAGGTAGGTATGTAGATGGATGCCCATTGACTATCATGTACACACACGTTTTGCCAGATAGTTGTCTACAAATCCATCAAACTGAATATTTTACAGAGATGTTCAATCGCTGTAACCCCTGGTAATTACGTCAAATCTCGGTAAAGTCTGACATTGCTCGATGTCGTGTATTTTGCGGGCACTGGTCCGTTAAGAGTAACGGCGTTGCCAAGTATGGTCTTGATTGCCATAGACATTTCTACCTGATTATCCGCCATAACATAGACAGAATCGCCCACATGAATGAAACTAACATCAACCAATGATATGAACGGTGTTCCGTTTGCATTTGATTGAAATCCTGACGTGGGTAGAATCGAATAGTACGTTGCAGCTGTCGCCTTGATACTGGCTATGATGTTGGTTTGCGCAGAATATGCGACCATAAGGCTTGCCAATATGGTCAAAGATCCATTCAGAGCATTCAGTCTGAGCGCTAAAAAACTATATCTCTGCCCATATAGTCCGCTACTGGACGTTACGATGCCAGTTGTCATGTCTTGAACTATGGTTCCAAGGATGGCGTTGAGTTGCGCTGTTCTAGTGACCACAAATGCCGCTCTAGCCGTTACTGCTGCCGAAAATGCGGCCAAATTCACAGAGTAAAGTTGTGGATGAGGCATGAGTATGACCGGAAACGTAGCGTTGAACGCTGTGCCGGTAGTGGTTCCAGACATAGGCCTAAACGTAGGCAATGCCAAGAAAGTGTTGAGCGCTGGAAGGATTACACTATTAATATTTGCGAGTGCCGCAGCATTGTTCGCGATGTTTGTAGGGTTTGTATCTACGATTGCGGCAATATCAGCGGCTTCGGCCAAAAGTGCTGCCCTCCACTCGTTAGCCGCAATGTTCATGTTAGTGCTTATCGTTTGTAACGCAGTAAACGTTATGATAGGCGCGGATAAAGGAGTTGTAGCTATTTGTCCAGTCGTATTCTGAATATCCGTATTAGAGCCAAGCGACGATATGGCGGCTTGTATAGTTGCAATGTTTGCATCTTCATTGTTCGCGTTTGCTGGGTAGGCTTGTAAGTAATTCTTACCAATTGCATACGATAGCGCAAACGGGTTCAGATATGGGTACACATTTCCCAAAACAGACAGGCTAGGAACTACTTGGGAAGTATCATTAGGGAAAAAATCATTCTGGAGCTTTTTATTGGCAGAATTGATAATATCCAACTCTGCAATCGTAGTTCTTAGATTTCCGTCTATATCGTCTAATTCGGCCTGATATTGGTTTATTAGAGCGTTGCCAGGAGTGAATAGGTTGCTATTTGCCGTGTCTATGCCTTGAGCCTTGGCAATCAACTTAGCCATCTGATCCTGAGCCGTTAATATGGCTGCGATCTGCGTAGCCGCTTGAATCTCATATAAAGAAAAAGCTATTCTGTCAGCCTGTGCAATTGGCATTTAGTGGACCTTCATCGGAATGATGCGTAGCAGCAACAAACAGGCATTAGCATCCTCCTGTTCTAAAGAAGTACCATTTTTCTTTAATAATGTCAAATCTTTTTGTATGCCATCAAAGAAAAACTCAGCGCGTTTACGTGAAAAGGCCATTTTACCATCGACCGTAAAAATGTCATTGCCAACCTGAATGAAGTAGTTTCCGGCTTCTACCAACACTATATCGTGCTCTGAATATTGCCCATACGGGCTTTTGGGTTCGCCGTTTTCTTCTGCCATATTATCCTAGCATCCATTTGATGGATAAAAGAGTGGCTAGATCATACATAATGTGGCATAACATGACAGTTCCAAATCCGTACTTCTTACCAAGTTTGAGGGTTACGGGAATGTAAAAACAGATAGCTACCGCTGGGACTATGCCCTGATAGATGTGGCCAGATCCAAAGGACAGTGCAACAAGTACGAGTGCGACTTTGGACAGTTTTGGATACCACTTAGATGCGCCCCACATACAACCTGCTAACGCCAACGGTAGAGTGTGACATGCGTCCTCCCAGAATGTTCCAAGGAGTGATTGCCAGGGTATAAGATGAGACATATATCTTGCGGATTCGACCATAGCTTCTGGGTATATAAATTTTAACATCAGCATTCTTAATACGATAATCATTGCTAGTGTCTTCGCAAACTTGAGAACGCCCTTTGGTTCTACGCGAATTAGATTTCTATATTCAGACTTCCAAGTAAGCGTGAGCATTAGTATGCCTAGCGCCCAACATGGCCACATATCTAGTGCTACTTGTCCTATCGTCATACGTACTCCTACGTTGCTAAACTCATTACGGAAAAGCCAGAGATTGCCTGAGAGATAACTGGGATGCCTAAATTACCCGTGCCGATGAACATTGCAGACATCAGCAGGATTGGTTGTCCGCCTGGTCCGCCTATTGAGGTAAGGCCGTCCATCACAATCATCGGCGCTTTTATGTTAGCCATGGATTGAGCTTGCACCTTGAAAGTCTGTCCCATAATGACAGCATCGCCTTGAGCCGTGATACTTAACTTATCCATACTTAGGGATGCAGAACCAGAAGCGGTCATCGTGAGTTTGGTCATCGTAGCGGTCATGTCGTCTGAAGCGGTGAGGTTGATATCTTTTGTGGCAGTTGCATTGAAGCTAGTCTTGGTTGTGTTAGAAATATCATCGTCAGTGGTCAGGCCGTACTTACCATTCTTATCTAGTCTTTGCTTTATCGTCTTGTGCATTACTTGATATGATCCGTCTTTCTCGATGCTAAGTTCTGTGTTGCCTTGACTACTATCAACTGGCGTACCATCATTTTTTGTAGCACCCTGAAATGTTATGCTAGTGCTGCCATCGGTATTGACTTTGATATTCACGCCGTTGAACTCACCTGCCAACGTAGGACCGACGCTTTGTAGGTTAGTAACTCTGGCTGGATGAGTAAGAGAAGATATGATGATGCCTTTGGTGGACATAGCATCTAAACAAAGAAGAAGCACGACCGCTCCGTCCTGCTCTTTCATAGTTATGCCTTGACCGTGAAGAGTGCTTTTTTCCAAGGGTCTGAGGGACATCTCTAAATAATCAGCGATAGACCCCAAACCTTCTGAAGACATACAGTTTCTATACAAGATAGGGGTTGCCGCATCGTTTTCCGTGGCCTCAAAAACAGATACGTCGTATTCTGTCGTTAATTTGGACTTATTTCTGTCATCCGTAACCGGATAAGCCATTTTTATTACGCCAAGACGCAAGGGGAAGGCGCGATAGCTCTTATTGAAACCTTTCGCTAAGTCGGCATTGCTGTGCCCTAACAGGCCATGTGGCAACACCGCGCCATTGTCTAGGTAATTATCGCTCATTATTTCTGCCCACCTTTCTTCGTATTAGGCTGTGGAAACGGATTGTTGTTCTTAGGATCATATGCGCCCTTGTCATCGATGTCAGGATTGATAACGCGATAAACTGTATCTTGGCTCTCTGAAGTTCCAGGCAACAGAGCATTGCCTGATTTTGGGTTATAGTCGTCTATTCGTTTTTGTTGTGCTTTGGGATCAACCATTTCTGAATATCTAGTTCCATTCGCATTACTTGAAATATCGACTCCCTGGCTCAAACTAAGGCTGGTACTGAATGTTTTTTGGCCAGTATTGGAGTCTATGCTGCAAGTATGGGTTACTGCTTCTATATGATAAACGGTGCTATCGAATTCGAAATTGTCTCCTATCGTAATTGGGTCTACTATGCCTATTGTGGTCACGGTCCCATTCATTTTTAAATGTCCACCAATAACTGAGTCGCCTATGATACGCGCCCAAATTGGACTTTTCATCGGAAGATTGGATGTATCGACAGGTTCATTGAATTGTGTGCTTATAATATACGGTCTTAGACCGCTTCTACGTACGTCTTTAATGTCATACGTATAATTGCCTATGCCAATTTCTAAAGAAAGAGGAGAACCGGATATGTTGATAGTGGATGCGGCGAATACTTGAACAAAATTGAATCTTGCGGCTTCTTCTCTTCCTATATCGAACGACAGTACGAGAGACGGATCTACTCTCCATCTTGGTACGCTTAAGAATCTAGTAACTGTAGTCGTAGCTTTAAAATCTTCTGTAGTACTCACAATTTGCCTAAATATCAGGGTAGGCATCACATTCCCATTTGGTGAAATCCTAAAGCATGTATACATTTCATTAAGAGGCTTATTCGTGTATTGATTGAGGATGTCCCACGCTTTAACGTTATTCCAGTATTCTGCCTTCAATAGACTGTCGCCATCGCACGAAACTTTGGTTCGATAAAATCTGCTATAGTTCTGGCGTAATCCTTGTGGATTCATTCCAGTAGCAATGTTAGCATTGGGAGAGCCTGAATATTTCTGTATGCCAAAAATATAATTGTAGACGTCCTTGGCAGCTTTAGCACCATTGACACCTAGGTATTTTCCAACCAATGGCGGTATGAAGAAATGGGTATTAAAATTTCTGATATTATTGTCCGAGTCGTGCTTTACAGCGCCTTTATCTAGGATACCAGTGCCTAAAAAGTTTCTTATTAATTCGGTTATAAGAACCTGTACGTCATAAAAACCTCTGGAATTGGCAAGAGAACCTCTCAGATTACCGCTTATGGCAGAACAAAAAAGTTGCGTAGTTTGGGGATCATTCGCCGAATCAAACATGAATGGATTAAAATATATCGCATTGTTGAATTCAGTAAATCCGAATCCCGTTATGGCAAACTGGTAATATTTGTTTCCAGTGACCGGATCTATGCTAAGCGTCTTTCTTACGGATTGGACCTTATATATCCCTTTAAATCCATCATGTAGTCCGTTAATTGGCAATTTGGCCCTAGCGTTGTCTGCCACCCTGCGAGCGTCCTGTTCCCAATTTAACATGTTGACGAATACAAAATCTCCAGGAGCTACGGAGGTTTCATAGTTTATGTCAGTCATAATAAGAGTAGCTGTCATGGATGGAGTCAGAGTGCCCTTATTGGAAGACGTAGAACATTGCACGCAATCGTTTTCTACTACTAGCGGATCTCTCACTTGGGTAGAACTAAATTTATTTGACAAATCTCGATACGTATCCCTGTTATTCCACCTGACAAACGTGAGAACCCAAGCAGGACTGGCCTGATGCACAGAATGATTTTCTCCAGAACCAGAACCAATTGGTTTTATGTCGTAAATGAATGCGCTTGACATTATTGTTCCCTAAATCCGCCGAGTTTACCGCCGGGACTGGCCTGTGGTTGATGTACGCCTCTAGACTTGTCTCCGGTATTATGGGTCGGTGCGTTTCGTCCTCCAACCGGAGTTTGAGCATCAGGATGAGCCAACATAGTTCTTGAACCAATACCAAGGACCTTATTGTATTCTTCTATAGCTGTTTTGCTTTGACCAATAACATCGGCAAAGTCTCTATAGTTTTTTAATGCCAACGCTTGCGTTTCAGAGTCCTGTTGGTTGGCAACGTCTCCGGCACGCGGCGGCTTATTGGCTGCATCATCGGCGACGCGCTTTTCGTCTACTTTTTGATCTTTTGCTTTTTCTTCAGGAGTGCGTTTGTCCTCCATGCCTCGATTTAATAGGTTATATGAATAAGACTCTAAGGCCCCTTGAGACAGATCCATATTCTCTTCTTTCTCTAGTCTCATAAAACGTGCTATGTCAGCCTTTTGTTGACCTTCGGGCATCCTTTCGTATTCTGCTTGAGACATATGTCCCTTTTTCATACTTGATTGTATTTTTAATTGAAGTTTCTTGGCTTCTGGGATTCTTATCAATTCTTTATTTGCATGAAGACCTTCAACGTATTTTTCTATGCTTAAGGTGCCCCCTTTTGATTTATATTGATTGTAAGTGTCTTGAACAACTGGATTGTTAGGAGTAATATCGGCATCTGCCATGCCCATGACCGCATCCATTTGCCCAGGAAGCAGATTTTTTGTTAAATCGTTTTTCAAGAAATGGCTACCTTGCAATACTCCATAGGCACCAGAGGTAGACTTGGATCTTTCCTGATATGCCCCAAAAGCTTCCTGAGCGCCTTGTAGTCCCATCATAGTGTTAGAACTCACAAATTTGCTGAACTGTTCGGCCTTATTCATTACGTCTTCAGGAGTTTTAGCGTAAGACTGCGAGGCGATACCGGCGACGATTGATGTAAATTTACGGTTTTCTTCCGTCATATCGGACGCATTAAGTCCCAGTCTCATACCTTCTGTCAATATTTTTATGGTAGCCTGTTCACTTTGCTCTTTACCGCCAAGGACTCCGCTTAGTTTGCCCATTACTTCTGGAGCATTAGTAAGATCGTATTTCCTTTGCATTTCCAAAGCAGACGATGAGCCGCGAGCCATCCTAGTGGAACCGCCAGCGCCCAAAATACCAGCCGACGAGTCTGTCATTTGGTTTTGCGTAAACCCTCGATCTCTGCCTTTATCTAAAAAACCACCTTCACCAGTAAATTCTGCGCTAGAGAAGCCCATAGCTCGTTCTGATTGCAGATCTCTCTCTCGATTTTGATTAAAATATTCAATACCAGTTTTCTTTTGTTGATTTTCTTCTTTTTTCCCAGTCAATGATTTCTGATAGTCTTCAGATTTTTGTTTAGCCTCAATTCCCTTGTAGCTTTCCAGCATTTTGTCGCCGCCCATCCAGCTGGGCAAGGTTGATCCCCAACTGAGAAGCGTGCGCTCACTAAACGGATCGGCAAATGGATCTGTAGCTATTCTTGATTCTGACGCACGTTGAGCCTCATCCATGGCCTCTTTCTTTTCTCTCTTGTACGCCATTTCGGAAATTTGACTTCCACTAGATATCGCCTGATATTCTGCCCCAAACATTGTCTGCATTGCACTGCCGCGTGCTGCAGTCGTTTCGAGCGGCATGCGCTCCCAGGCCTTATATCCAGCTGCTATTTTCTTGGCAGCGGCAGCGGCCATAACAATGGATAAAGCGCCTAACCCAGCGCCCATAGCGCCGCCAGAACCTGCGCCTTGAATAAGTCCTTCTATTCCGCCAGACTTGCCTGAATTAAAATTGTCCATAGCTTTGCCGAACTTAGACTTATTCATCGCAAAACGTGCTTCTTCTGCTTGCTGCACTACATTAAGCTTAGCGGCTCTTAGGTCTTCTAATTTGGAAATATTCAATTTGTTTGCAAGTATCTCCTTGGAAAGATTTAATTCTGCTTGAGATCCCGCATTGAGTATTTTTTGCTGTTTTTCTTGTTTAATTAGTGCCTGAGTCTTTTTCTCCACTTCTTTGCCAAGATCTTGTGCGGCTTTGAATTCGGTAGCTATAGTTTTAGCTAATTCTACTTTTGACTGATTTGCCGATTTTTTATACGCTTCTTGAGTGGCCTTAGACTGTGGCCCGGTTTCGCGCTGAATTACACCTCTACTCTCCAATTGTTGCTGCAATTGTTGCTGAGTCTGGGCATTCTGGCCTGGACGGTATGCGTCAGTCAATTTCTTCTTGATTCTGTCGATTTGACCATCAACATCAGAAGTGTCTAATTTTACAAGGAAACTTACTGTCTTATTTGCCATATTGCCTCATGTGTCCTGCTATTAAGATTCCAATTATAGGTCACGGGCTCCTTACATGTGTTATATCACGGGTTATACTTGACAGACCTATCAACATGGGGTAGTATAAAATATACAAAGGACGATAAAATGCGCAAAAAAGCTAAGAAAATCAAGTACAAGGGTCCTACGTTGATGGACCGATTACCCGATAATGATGGCGAATGGCTGATGTTGGTTATAAAAAATACAAAAAGGGTACTTGGCGACCACACCGAAGCCTCTTACCAGTTCCTTGAGGACCAACTATTCCGTCTAGAGGATCGCCTCGTGCTATGGAAACAGGAAAATCCTGGCATGATTTTGCGTGATCTGTAATGGCTGATATAATCGCCATATCTATTCTGATAGCCTTAGGGGTATTATGGGCAATTCTGCCAGAGTTAAACTGGGCAAGTATGCGTATTCGTTCACGTTTTACAAAACCAAAGAAACCTGCCCTAAGATTAATCAATGGCGGCAAGAAGAAGGCTAATTCTCGTCGATCTCTCTGAGATCGGCTTCTTTATCAGACTGGACTTTTGCAGTTTTGGCTTTCTTGCTATTGCCTAGGCGATTAGGCGTACAGAGGCAGCATTTGACGTGGCGTCTGCTTTTCTTTCTTTTATGATTTGCCATGCTTGTCCTGCTTTAGAATATCTAGAGCGCGTTCCGTGTCTTTGTCAGTTAGGCCAATCGTAGAGTTAGTTTTCACGTATTTACTCTTGAAATCGGGGCAATCAGCCTCGTCGTCCAAAATGACGAAGTTATCTACGGGATGTTCGCGAATCCACTTCTTGATGTGATGGTCACGAGTCTTGAGAGCGTGCTCTGGCATCCCTGGAGTAACGTCTATAACCTTGATAGGATCGATACCAAGACCAGAGAGGATGCCACGGCAGGCCTGTAATCCTTGTTCTCGCCAAGAGCTAGATACGACGATTCGCAATTGTGGTTCCTTCATAAGAAGGTCACTGACGCGCTTGCAGGCATCTTTAGAGAAGTCTTGGTGAATTGGCTTGATTACGCCGTCAAAATCTAGGAAAAGTATCTTCATATTACTCAATCGGCGGAGAGCCTTCTGGTCTGTTCAGAAACTCTGTGTAGCCGTAAAAATCTTTAAGTCGTTTAATAGCCTTCATGCAGTCTGGGTGCCAATTAGTCTCTACTCCCAACCAGTGAGCGATCACTACGCAGGGTATATGTGTCGCCTGTGACATCTGGGAGATCGTTCTCTGTATATCGCGTCCACCTTTGCCGTGGAAATAATTGATAACGATGTGTTTACTGGCATCAAAACTACTTATGTCTATTGTCATATCACCTTTCTACTAAGATTCAGTTTGGATACGTATTGTAAAACTTACAACTTCCAACCAATCGACTTCAAGGTGGCAATGGCTACTGGAGCTATATTGGCCTCCTCTACCTCTTCCAACATGAGTTTGGCAATCTGATGAATCTCTGGCTGAGCATGGTCAGAATTGCGTTGAAACTGATAATTGGCAAAAGAGCGCAGGTTCATAATCGTAGTGCGTTCGACCATACTGGCCGTGGGCAAAACGCCTCTTAAGGTCTCACGAGCACGTTTGAACTCAGCATTGGTTATCTTGCCCCACTTTTCTTGGCGCTTCAACTCAGCAAGCTCACTATTGTAAAATGAATATGCTTGTTGACAGATAGAGTCGTAGTTCAACTTAGCTTGTGGAGTAGCGCCATGGGGATTCGGATTCAACCTATCATACATGTCACAGACATCTTTGGGCAAAGAGAACCAGTCGCCAGGTAGAGTGCGATAGCGACCGCTCAGGCCATTATGTGAGGCGATCCTGTGGGTCATGTGTTGCCGATCAGTAAAGATGGGCAAACGAATCCAGAAGCGAAATATGACCGATTCTATTGGAGTGCCATGACCAGCCTTGATTAGGCCTGGAACTATATTGGCTACCTTTTCAGGGTCATCATACTTGTCTTCGCGCTTGTCTTTGTCGTATGTACTTGTCCAGGCAGCGTTCGCGATTGCGGCATCAGATCCCATGGTCTCTTGAAGTTCAACTAAAATTTTTCCGGTTCCGCTCATTTTAATCTCCATTTTTTAGCTAGTTCTCTGCGTTTTGCCCTAACAAGGCTTTTCGATTGTAGATACGATTTACCATCGAGATGATCTATCTCATGTTGAATGCAGACTGCGTGAAGGCCCTGAAACTTTCCTGATCGCGGTGTTCCGTTTTCGTCTTGATACATTATCTGTACCCACATGGTCCGTTCGGTCAAAATCAAGAACTCGCCTGGGGCGCTAAGGCATCCCTCTTTGAAGTTAGCGGGAGTACTAGATTGGAGTATGATCTTTGGATTTACGATGAAAAACTTTTCTTCGTCTGGGCCAAGCATAGTGAACATGCGGTAGTCTAGGCCAACCTGATTAGAAGCAAGGCCTACGCCGTTTTTAGCCATCATGGTTCCCCACATGGATTCGAGCAACGTCTTTAGCTCTGGGCCAAATACGGTGACTTCGCGACACACGCTGAACAGGCTAGGATGTGGGAACTTAAGGATTTGCATATTTGTCCGACTTTTTGAAATTATCTATTGCCCATAGAGGTTGTAGATTACCATACAGACATAGGATTTCAACCTCTTTTATAGTTGAAGCATATGCCAGAGGAACTACGTGATCTACGTGCCATTTGCCGTAATTGTCCCAGGTCATTCCGTCTTTAAATTGATTCTCTATGTGGGCCATGGCTTGTTTCCAAGAGCATCCGAGCAAACTCTGGGTGCTTTTAGATTTGTTTACTTTACTGAAAAATTTCCATATCCTAGTTCTCATGTTCGATTTGAACCTAAATACGGGATCTTCCTTGCGCTTTCTATTTTGCCAAATCCTGGTGTTCTCTTTGCAGCGAGCAGTATTGTTTTCATAGTACGAAGCGCTATCAGAAATAGATTTTTCGTGATTTAATTCTCTGAATTGTTTAGATTTATTTTTTGAGCAAATCTTACAAAAACTACAAAGGCCGCTCTTTTTAGAACTATCGGCATAAAAGTCGCAAATAGTCTTAACTAGGCAGCATTTCGAACATCTTTTTGTTAGTATTTCCATTCAAGGCTCAACAGTGATTTTTCATGGTTTACTTTCAATACCATAGTATTACAAATCCCGAAGTTTGGCAACTTAACTGTTGCGGCTTTGTCTGCTATGGTTTTGGCGACTATGGCGGTTCCAGCCACAACATTAACCGTCGTAGTTCCCAGGTACTCGCGTGCGCTTATGTCAAGTTTTTTAGTCATTTTACTTTCTTCATGGTCAACGTTTGCTTCTATTCCACTCTGTTTTGTGCCAGCTGTCAGCGCCTTGTTACAGGCGTCTTGCTGTATTCCCGATAGTCCAACACAACTGGTTACGATTAGAGTGTCGATGAGGCCCATTAGTCTTTATTCTCGTTCCACCAATTAGCGTCTAGGCCTGCGTCAGTTTCTTCCATTGGTTGGTCCTTGTCCATTACTTTGTCTGAAACTTCGATTAAATGTTTGATTTTATCTGGGTCATTGGTGCTTATCAGGGCCTCACCAATATTACGCATCGCTTCTTCGGCGGTTAAATTGTCAAGATCCTTGCAAATAATGCACATTATTTCTTCTCTTTCCAACACTTTTTGCAATAGAAAGTACGCACGTAGTTATTGATGGCTTTCCATACGCTGTGCCAATCGTGTTCGTCTGGTTTGCACTCGTCTCTGTTTTTCATCCTAGGCTCACAAAGGAATTGCCCGTTGGGCGTATTTGCTTCATAACGTATTTCTGTAATGCAGGAATTTGCTTCTTAACATACGAGAACATAGCCGTAGGATGTTTCAATCCATGATTCTTGCTCTGAATTAGCAGGCCAAGGACTTTCTGGCCTTCTTTGCTTAATAAGTCGATTTGGGGTAACTTAAGCGAATCCAACTCAATCTCCGTCATCATGTACGCGTATTGAAGTTCCAGCTTGTCAATCATAGGCTCATATTCCTTACGGAACTCTTCTGGAAGTTGCATTACGTACTCACGGCCAACACGACCGTCCTTCATGGCTTCCCAGAATGACAAGGGTGACATTTGCGAGATCATCTTGGCGATACGTATATACTCGTCACCCTTGATCTTAACGCGCAGGCCAGACTCAAAGCGCACAACGAAACCCTCTTGATCTTTGGGCATGGTCTTTTGTAGGGCGATCATTTCTTCGATGGTGTATTTATACTGTATAGGAAGTTCCATGCCGGTAGACTGGAAACGACCCCATGAACCTTGCTGTCCATATTCGCCGTCCCAAACAACTTCTTGCTGAGATTCAGTATGATATACACCAATAAGTACCAGTTTCTCTTCGCCCTTGTAGTCAATAATGATCTTGTTGTCTGGATAGATAATCTCCACCAAATAGGTGAATCCAGGGTATAGCCAGGCCATGTTGTACTTTTTCTTAAGTATTTCCATGCCCCTGATAGCTTGCTCAGAAGAGAAACTCCCACGAGTAGCCATGTGCCATTGGCCTTGGTAATGAAAAATGATACCAAGAGATCCATCGGCCTTTTCGTAAACCTTATATGGCTCCTTTGGCAGATTTGAAATGGACATATTTTCCATCTCGCCCAGGTTGAAAAACTTAGGGAAAGGCTTTGCGACCAATTGGCCAGTCTTGCTATCGAATATGATACCACGAGCATGAAGCGTATATGGGGTTTGCCAGGCACGTTCGAACGTAGTCTGATCGGTGTAATTAAACAATACTAAATCATTTTTTTCTGTTTTTCTTAAATATCCATGTCTAACTAGGTCTTCAAAAATCGCCAAGTCGTATTTCATCTTGTGCTCCTATTATCTACGATTCTTTTTAGCCAAGAAACGAATTCCTCTTCGGTCATATCGTTTTTTGCTACGTTGCATCTCTTACACGTAGGACGAACATTGTTCGAGGTGTACCCTAATTTATTGTCTATCCTGTCTATTCCAGTGTACGTGAAATCTCCAAAAGAATGACCGTGCCGCCGAACTTGCGATGGAACTATTCCACAAACATAGCAGTTTTGTTTGAATATGTCAAAGGCTTCTTGATCCTTTATGTCCCATTTTAACCCTCGTTTTATCGCGCTTGACTTATAGTCACCCAATATAGCGTTTCTAGTAGCTTGACCGCTAGGAAGTCTTAGTGAAAGCTTCGGTACGCCCTTAGATCTATTGCCTTGTTTTGTTCCATTTTCTTTGGCTAAACAACCGCAGCTTTTCGTCATGTTTCTTGTTAAAGATCTATCTGCGACTATTTTTGGATTTCCACATACACAAATACAATTCCAAAGTTTTCCTCCAGATCTGTCCTTGCCTGCAAATTTTACAACGGTTAATCTGCCAAATATTTGCCCTGTTTGCGTCTTCAAAAATCACCTTCTGCGCAGGCTAAACAAACGAACCCGCGCCTCCGCCACATTTCATATACTTGCTTGCGGTCGTCTATAAAGAAAACGGGCTTGTATCGCGTAAGAATTTCAAAATCAAGCAGAATCTCCTTCACAATTGCGTCCTGGCGCGAATCGCCATCCATTCGCATATAAAGATCGGGAAACATATCGCACTCAAACAGGGGATCATAGAAACTGTTAAGACCATGGTTTTTGAGCCATCCCAATGTGGCCTGACGCTGTTCGCTTCCACGACCAGAGCAATACACTATCTTGAAAGAGTCTGATACTCCTCTAAGTAGATCTGCGCACCATTGATTTACGGTATCATCTTTGATGCCATCCATAAACGCCATCCAATTTTTCTTCTTGCCTTCTGTGCGAACGTGATGCCTACGATGTTCTACGTTGCAGAGCGTACCGTCTAAATCACAGATGATTGCTTTAGGCTTTTCACATTCTGGATAGTGACGCACTACCTTGTTGGCTTCCCAATCTTCTACCCGCTCATACGACTTGAAGAAGAAACCAATTGCTTTCTTGGCAGTCTCTTCATCTTTGATCGTCTCGTGGTCTGTACGCTTTGATGCCCTTTCAATGCAGGTATCGTAGGACTCATGGAATACGTGAATATCGATCTCATAGCCAGCAGTACGGGCCTGCTCAAGGTATCCATTGCGCTGTGCTTTGTTGAAGTTCATACGATCAACGATGATATCTTTGCCAAGACGTACTGCCTCGCGAAAGTTTTCCATGTGCTGGAACTTGCCCTGAGAGTCCTGATTAATATAGGCACATTCAGCGCCAAGATCGCCGCCGTTAGCGATCTGATGTTTAGCCCAAGTTGATTTGCCCGATCCAGGAGGACCGACCAACATGATAAGTTTAGACACTTGGGACCTCCATAATGATCTCGTACACTGGTTTATTCAATGCTAACATGGCTTCTTTCATATGTCTAGATCCACCTGATTTTCCATCCCAGATAAGCAATAGAGCTTGGCCGTATACTGCCATCTTACTGTTCCTTATCTTGGGAGCCCGATAGCGTCCATAACGCACATAGTCAGGCTTGAATGGAACTACTGTTATGCCATAGTAATCCCCATAGGATTTACCAGCCATATCAGCGCCTTTGGCATATCCACATACTATCTCTGTGGCCAAACAGAACGGATGATCATTTGCCATACGTAGCCTTGTTAGTTCATATAGGGCAGCGTCTTCTTTTATGTTTCTACCACCTGCAACGATGAATTTCAATCGTCACCATATACTAGCCAGGTGAAGCCAAATATGAACAATCCGACGACAGCGATGGCACCCGCCACATAGATAGATGCGATGGCCGATCCTACGAACATTAACGATTCTTTTCTCATACACGCTCCACAAGTCTTTGAATTTGTTTAAGTAACGCTTTGTGTTGTTCGACTGTCTCAACCGCACCGTCCAGCGAGCCATAGTGTTCCTCCAGGGTCTCCAGCAATAATTGCTTGATCTTGCTTTCGTCTGGACTGTGCTGGAGTTTGGAATTGGCGTAAACCGTCTCCAATGCCAATTCCTTAACCACAAAGTACTGTTCTACCTGTTCCATAGACCATTCGCCGCGACGGATAGCTTTGAGTTGCTCATTATTGCGTCTAAGGTCCAAATCACCCTCGGTCAAGATCTGTTCGACCTCATTGAGCAACCTAACGATATGATAGGCGAATTTGACATCGAATCCCCACTTATCGACAGTAGCTCGTCGCTTGCTACCCGCTTGTGGGCTCTTGAGACCCATCTTGTGCATTTGAGAGTAAGCATAGCCCTTGAACCGGAACCACGAACCTTTGTGAAGGAAAATCTTGCGGTTGTCACGAATGTGCTGTGCCAGTTTGGTAGCCTTTAAGACGCAAGTCTGATCTGTGAACAGTGAATCGATCATGTTGGGGTTATTATCCATGCAAAGTTGGAAGTACTTAACGATGGAATAGATCTGCATATCGTACTCTTTTTGACGATCTTGCTCATGGATGTGATGTTGCTGAAATTGATCAAAACGCTGTATTTGTGTGCCAAAACCAGGGATTTCGCCTGCTAAATGAGGGAAAACCATGTCTTTTGGCGGAATAGCGAAACCGTACAAATCCATATCTGAGTCATCAGTATTGACCGCATAGGCTTGCGAACCCATTATGGTGAGGTACTGAGTTCCCCCTATTATAAACGGTGGAGGGAAGATGAGTCTTTTTGAGTGCAGTCGTTCAATCAAGTCCATGGTAAATTATTACATTTTACCAAGGAAAGGTCAAGTTTCTTCTTTTTTTAGGTGTTTTGAGCTTTTGCGTTGCTTCTTCTAGGTGGCCAAACTGGAATCCGCCATATTCCCAGGACGTCTTGACGAATTTTTCAGGTGGATGGGCCTGTACGATGCCCCAATCGTTGTCATCGATCACTATATAGTGAGCAACTTCAGGATGAAGATTAAGCCAATCCTGGATTTCTAGGCCGCGATCTCCGTCATTGCGCTGGCCAGTTCTATCTATGATGCGAGAGCCATCTATGTGATATTCTTCAAATTTTTGGCGAAGTTCGTCCAAATTGAATATGATGCGCCATGTAGACGACACAACGATTTTAACTTCTGGATATATATTCAAAAGTTCCTGGAAAACGGCTGCGCATTCTACTGAAAGAGTTTCGTTTACACGACCTTTGACGCCCTGTTCTTTATGTTTCTTGCGACGAGCATCCTCGTAAATGAAAGAGGATTGGGAATTCAATACGCCGTCAAAGTCCAAAAATATAACTTTCATTTTATCTCTCTTTTAGGATTTCCAGGACCTTTTTCCACGATTCTGCGTGGTTTGTGCGGTCAAAATGGATAAAAGTGCCCACAAATACATGGCCCCATCTTTCTAGATCATCATCAATAAGTATGTCGCCACGAAGCAACTTCTTATCACAACAAAGGACCATATTACGAAGTAGGGCCGGGAAATGTTCTTTGACCCACTCAACCTTTTCGCTAGTGCAGGTCGTAACTTTGCTGGTGTGCTTGGAGCCAACATAGACTTCGTAGTTTGGGTTGGCCAAAAGAGTAGCTATGGCTTCTTTTGATCCAGGAGTCACCGCCAGGTTCCTAAAGAAACCGGGAACGAACATCTCAGGCGGGTCAAAACCAGGACCAGAAGTGATCGCAGCGTCAAAATCGGCTAAAACTCCGTCTAGATCAACGAATATTATCTTTGGCATTTTTCCATCCATTTTTAGTGTTTAAGCTTTTGTTTAATAGATAGATCTCGTGAAGTTCATCGGTTATCAATTTCTGTTTTGTGCCTTTGAATATAGAAGTCTTCTCTATTAACACTATGAGATTTTCAGCTTGACGTTTCTTTAAAACTAGAAACGGCAATAATGTTTTAGCTAGAATTGCAGCTTTTTTGCCCTGAACACAATATTTTAGATAGTCTTTTGTCCCAGGAAAACTTTTATGGGTATTAGAAGAGGCACAATCGCCTACGCTACCGCCGAATTCTTCTGCTATAGCATTAATGAGAGTTGACGATAGGTCCGTCTTTTTCCAAGACAATTGCATCAAAGCGTTATAGTTGCAGTGTTTTTCAGTAAAATTTCTCTTAATTACGCTAAAAGAACCGTCTGAATCGAATACGCCAGCCAAATATGCAGGGTTTAGATTGATCATGCTTCATTATAGCCCATAAGATTCGTTAAGGCAACCGTTTTATTGTTCTATGATTTTTTTAGCTTCTAGTATGAATGTGTCATGTTTTTGTTTTGCTATCGACAACATTCTTCGAAAAACAAAAATACCAGCGACGCCAGCGCCTATATACATCAGAAATTCTGGCAACTCTAACGCTAGGACCGCAAGTGTCGTGACAACGTTCATTAACACCATCATTGCTGCGTGGTATGCGCCGTTGAGTAGGCTGCTAAGTAAAAACTTGACACCAAGTTTATTTAGGGCCTTTTGTTGTTCTGGGGTAAAAGTTTTAGTCTCCATGGTCATCCTTTGATTTGCCGTCGAATTTTGGGCCTGCTTCAATCATCTGTAGTATCTTTTCGTGTGGTACTGGTTTGAAGTCCCATTGGTCTACGCCAACGTTTATTTGTCTACCACTTTGCTTAAACGCAGTGTGGACGTGCCCATGGAGAAGCCACATCTTGCCGTCGTCTACTATGCGCTTGTGCATGTAACGAGTGTCCACTTTTTCCCAAGGATATGTTGTCGCAATGACACCTTCAGTATTGCTGTACGATGTCATAGGATGAAAAGGAAAATGGCTCAAGAAGATCCTTTGCTTGTTACCAATTTCGATATAGTGGTTTTCATGAACTTCTTGAAAGCCCATATCTAGCATGTGTTTTGCGTGACGGTCGTGATTTCCAAGGACTAGGATCTTGTGGCCATTAAGACGATCAAGTATAGGCCTAGTCATTGTGCCGTTGGCAAACGAAAAGTCTCCCAAAACGTAAATCTTGTCTGTGGGTTTCCGTACTCGTTTATTCCATTCTTCAATCATATGCTCGTGCATATCGTGGAGATGGGCAAACGGACGATTACACAGACGAATGACGTTTTTGTGCCAAAAGTGGTTATCGGACGTGAAATGGATCATGGCCTACGACGGTTCTGTAGTGGGAGCAGCTTCTTGGGCTTTGTATTCATTCAGTTTGTTGTATACCGTTTTAACGGTAACACCCAGGATCTTAGCGGCTTGCGGCTTGTTCCCAGCGGTTTTGCTCAACACCAAGTTTAAATACTGACGTTCTACCTCTTGCAGAGTAGGCAGATTGGTTACGTCTATTGCTATCATGTTTTCTTGTGACATTTTTACCTTCCTTATAAGATATACTAGCGTATCAAAACGAGAACGTCAACTAAATTTTACAATATATTCGATGGCAGATTTTAGACGCACTACGTCATCTTTCATTCTACCTAGCGTCAAATTACAGTCGTTGCACAATAGGCCCCTAATTTTTCCAGAATAATGACTGTGGTCCACGGATAGTCGTTTAGGCAGATCATTTTGGTGGGTGCCGCATATTCCGCATAGTCCATTCTGAGCAGCAAACATGGCATCGTATTGAGCAATCTCTACTCCGTACCTTTTCTTTAGATTTTCCTTAAACATCATATCTTTACTGCGTCTTGGTCGTTTTTCCCATCTATCTTTTTGCTTTATGCTAACGCACGATTTGCAATAGGAATAACGGCCATCGGGAGAATTCTTGTCTTTGTGAAATTCCTTAATAGGTTTTTCTTGATTGCAGCATACGCAATTTTTCATATTTTATTTTACAAAATGGCTCAGGTAGTGATTGTGGCTAAAACTGGAGAATATAGACAAGATAGCAGCCAAGAATAGAGCTTTTCCCATTGTCTTGTCTGGAGCATCAGGAATACCACTTTTATGCACCGTGGCAGCTATAAGAAAACAAACCCATGCTCCAAAGTGGACGGCGTAATGGTGCAACCATTCTACTACATACTGGGGCACGTTATTTGACGCCCAATTTATTGAAAACATACACTACAACAGCCAGAAACTTGGTTAATCCGAAGTATAGAGCGCGATATGTAAGCATTTTAAGCGTAGGTCGTCCTGCTGCCTGAACTACTTGAGATCTTGTTTCTCTGGATTGCTCAAGAGCATCAATGATCGTCTGCATCGCTTCGCTTGGCGCAACGACGCTTTCGAAACGGGCCGTATACATCTTATTGATGTCGTCTTGAGACGGCATTGGAACTGAGTCTGGAGTTCTCTTCATCGAATTCACTGCTTTTCGACTAGTATCCATGCGTGAAGCCATAAACTGATTGAAGGCCTCGCGAATCGTTTCTTCGTCAATTCCTTCTTTACGCATGTCGTCGATTTGAGTGAACAAGATATAGGGGTCCAGCGACTGAGATTTTGGTTTTTCTTCTGTTACTTTTAAGGCTGCATTCAGCGTTTCGACGCTAAGCGAAACAGTGGCGTCGGCAACAATAGTTTGTTCGTTAGGTTGGTCTGACATATAGTCTCCTGTTTAATTGGTCCATTCTCCAGTGCGTAAAACACACTGCTTCTTAGTTATATCACATGTTTCGCCGTGAGCACAATCTTCAAGTTTTTGACAAAGACGAGGCACTGCTAGACCGCCGCCGCTATGGTAGCAATTAGAGTGATTGCCAAACATATGGTAGTAAAAATAGTAGTGATACCAGCTATATCCGCTTCCGTAATAATACGTAGGATAATAGTAGTGATACACGCTTATAGGTTGGCTTGGAGTATGAACTACTGCTGGCGATGCTGCCAGAGCACTCTGTGCCGTATAGCGTTGTGGACCAGAGAAAGTGGATTTGGTTGGAGATCCGCCAAAGAAACCGCGACTCGATGGAGCAAATGGGGTACCTTTCGGTGTGGCCGTAGTAGGAGCAGATTTAGTGCTAGATCCAAACCATGAAGATCGGCCAGATGAACTGGGTTTGCTAGTACTAGTGCCGCTACTTCGACTTGAACTGCCGAAGCTGCTACTATGGCTAGAGCTAGAACTGCTATGACTCGAACCGCTGAATCCGCCACCACCGCGTGCGAACACGCTCAAGGATACCAATAACAGCGTAGCTAATAGAATTTTTTTCATAATCCAGAACCTGCGTTCATTTTGATTTGCTCAGGAGTCTCTTTGACTGTAGCAACTACGTTGCCTTCTTGATTGTAGAGTTCTGTGACTTGATCCTCGTCATAGCGACAAGCCTTGATTACTCCGCCAGAGCCAATAAATACCATTAACGATTTTCCAGGTTGTTCTAGGGCATCGGTCAAAATTAGTAACATGTTTTTCTCCTATTAGGGGTTACTTCTTTATATCGCATTTCTTACAATAAGTAAAGGCGTTTGTGGCACCTACGTATTCTGTCCACTCGTGCGAGCAAGATCGCATTAGACCTGCTTCGCTGGCCATACGGTCCAGGTCCTCGCCAGATGCCGTATTCGGACATAGTTGCTCCGGTGCGCAAACGTAGT
>OCZT010000050.1_pt1 | contig 96392 bp, 81 predicted proteins | sample 1539031 | NCBI WGS metagenome assembly OCZT01 (sample SAMEA3539308, study PRJEB22396) | soil metagenome | biome: tundra; feature: field; material: soil | place: USA | collected 2010-05 | depth 0.15 m
GGCCGACCCACGCCCGCCCCGCCCCGCGGCGCACGGCGAATCCGCGGCGCACGGCGAATCCGCGGCGAGCGGCGCTTGCGGCGGTTGCGACGGCCCCGGCGACACGATCGCACCGTATCCGGCCTCGATCGCGCCCTCTGCCACCTGGCGGGGCACGATCGGTCCCAGGCTCTGCACGCCGAGCATGGTTCAGCCCACCGTGCCCCAGCCGGAGTGGCTGGAGCCGGGCGCGCGGAAACGAGCCGCTTCGTCGAGATGTGCGCTGCCCACCGCCGCCTCCGAGGCCAGGTCGGCTGCGGTCCTTGCTACGCGTAGCAGGCGCTCGGTTCCGCGGGCCGACCAGCCTTCGAGGTCCGCAAGGCGTATGGCATGGGCTTGGGCCGCGGCCGTCAGATGACATTGGGCTCGGAGCGCGCGGCCGCTCAGGCTCGAGTTGAGGCAGCCCTGGCGGCTCAGCTGGAGCGTCCTTGCCTCCGCGATCCGCGTGCGGACCGCCCGAGACCCTTCCGGGGCGGCAGCGGCCATGTACTCGTCGGGCTTGACCCGCGGCATGTGGACCCAGAGATCGATCCGATCGCGCAAGGGACCGGAGATACGCCCGGTGTAGCGAGCGACTACCGCAGGCGCGCAACGGCAGCGGCCGTCTCCCTCGCCCGCGTGGCCGCACGGGCACGGGTTCATCGCTGCCAGCAACTGGAAGCGCGACGGAAACACGGCCGCCCGACCGACGCGGGCAATCGCCACGTGCCCGTCTTCGATCGGCTGGCGGAGCGCCTCCAACGTGACTCGGTCGAACTCGGGCAACTCGTCGAGGAATAGGACCCCATCGTGCGCCATCGTCACCTCCCCCGGCGAGAGCCGGGGACCGCCGCCGACCATCGCCGCGTACGAGATCGTGTGGTGCGGCGCGCGGAAGGGACGTTGGCGGATCAGCTCGCGCAGCGGCGCCGTCCCCGAGACCGAGGCGACGATCGTGGCGACCCTCGCTTCCTCGTCGCCCAGTGGAGGCAGCAAGCTGGGCACGGTACGGGCCAGGAGTGTCTTTCCGGATCCCGGCGGCCCGATCATCGCCATGCAGTGCCCGCCGGCCAGCGCCAGCTCCAGGGCCCGCCGCGCCTCCAGCTGGCCACGTACTTCGGCGAGGTCCGGCGCTTCGGGCGCCGCCGGTCCCTCCCCCGCCGGCCCATCCGGGCCAGGCGCCGAAGCCGGGTCCATATCCCGGCCGATGCCGTCGGCCAGCTCTACTCGGGGAGGCCCGCATTTCGTGCGTCCCCGCCGCCCGGCCGCCAGGAGCGTGGCCGCCTGGGCAAGGGTCTCAGCCGGCACGACTTCGATACCGCCGGACAGCCTCGCTTCCTCGACACCTTCGGCGGGGACCACGACGCGACGGACGCGGCGTCGGGCAAGGGCCGCGACCATCGGGAGCATGCCCGGCACCGGTCGCAACTCTCCCCCGAGGGACAACTCCCCCAACACCGCCCAGCGGCCGGTCGCGCGGATCTGCTCCGAGCCGACCAGGATCCCGAGGGCGATCGCGAGATCGAGCGAGGCTCCGCCCTTGCGCAGGTCGGCAGGGGCGAGATTCACGGTTATGCGCCGGGGCGGGTAGTCGTAGCCGCTGTTGCGGATCGCGCCGCGAACCCGTTCGCGCGCTTCCTGCAAGGCAGTGTCGGCCAGGCCCACGATCGTGAAGCCGGGCAGGCCGGGAGCGACGTCGACCTCGACACGAACGAGGCGGCCGTCGAGGCCGTGGAGAGTGGCCGATAGCAGTGAAGCGAGCACGCACCGACCCTACGATCGGACGCTCAACTCCCGCTTACGCGCGAATTCACCGTAGCCGGACGCGCGGCGAGCTTCCCCTAGCGATGAGCCTTTGCCGGCGCTGCCCGATCGGTGATGTCTTTGTCCATGGCCTTGACGAATTCGAGCACGTTCTTGCCCAGAACCGAATCGGCCTTGGTGTACATGAACGGAGCGCCGCTGTTGAGAGCGCCGATCGCCGAGCGGTATTCGTTGATGAGCTGGAAGTCGACGCGCCGCTTGAGAGCGCTCTCCGCGTTCTTGACGTTGATGCCGGTGAACGCGTTCGAGCGGTTGAGGATCAGCCGAACCTTGTCCTCGGAGTAGCCGAGGTGGCTGATCGTCTCGAGGACCAGGCGTACGTTCTTCAGGCACGGCAGGTCGGCCGTCATCACGACGAAGATCGTGGTGGCGACGTCCATGATCCGAAGGTTGATCTCGTCCAGCCGCTTGTCCACGTCGAGCACGATGTAGTCGAACTCGTTGGTCAGTTGGGCGATGACTTCGGGCAGGTGCTCGGAGGTCACGAGCTCGGCCGTCTCGGGCGATGGAGGAGCGAGCAGAAGGTCGATCCCAGACTCGTGCTTGACGAGGACCTGGCGGATGAATTCGATGTCGAACACCCCGGCCGTGGCCAGCTCGACGATACTCTTGCGGTCCAGTCCCAGGTCCAGGAAGACCCGGTGGTCGCCGAACTGGAGATTGGCGTCGATCAGGCAGACCCGTTGCCCAAGCTCTTTGTGCAGGGCGATGGCGGTGTTGATGGCGATCGTGGTCGTACCGACGCCACCCTTGGCACCGTAGAAGAGGATCACCCGGGCGGGTTCGCGCCGTCGGGTGGCAGGGGTGGTAGCGGCCGTCGCTCGGCCGGTGGGAATTAGCGTGTCCGCAGGCGCGAACCGAGACAACAGGCTGCGCATGCGCGCCATCAGCTCGGCCGGGTGGAACGGCTTGATCAGGTAGTCGTCGGCGCCGGACCGCAGAGCCTTCCCGCGCTGCTCAGCCTCGCCCTCGGCCAGGAGCAGGATCACCGGCGTGTGCGTGGAGGGCCCGTCCTCGAGCCGCAAGCGGGTGACGACGGTGAAACCGTCCACCCCGGGCAAGTTACCGGCCAGCAGCACGAGCGCAGGCCTCTCGGTCCGCGCTAGCCGCAGCGCACCGGGTCCCTCACTCGCGGAGATGACCTCGTAACCGGCCTGCGCCAGCGCGTATCCCAGGGCGCGCTGAACGGTGGGGTCCGCATCGACTACAAGAATCCTGACGGCCATCGGCTCACCTGACTGAGGCGGGGCCAAGCCCCTTATTAGGAGTCGGCAGCCCCCGTCCGCTCCAAAGGAAGGGGTACTAGGACTTTTGGACTGCTTCGGAATTATAGGCAGGCAAACGCCTGGGCAGCAGCGCTGCCGTCAACCTACACGCCGGACGGCGCCCAACACAATAGCCCAGCCGCCGCGATCGGGCCGCGGCAGCCGGGCATGCGGTTACGAAGTGCTCCGGCGCGGAACGGCGTCAGGAGTTCGGTTCGTCCGAACTGCTCTTCAGTCCGCCCTGAATCATCGATCCGATGGGCCCCATGAATTGCGTGAACTCGAGCGGGATCACGAACTTCGTCGCGGGTCCGCTGCCAAGAGATTTGAGCGCATCCAGGTACTGGAGGGTCATCGTCTTCTGGTCGATGCCATGGGCTGCTTTGAAGATGGTCTGCAGGGCCTCGCTGAAGCCCTGTGCCCGCAGGATGGCGGCCGCGCGATCGCCCTCGGCGCGCAGGATGGCCGACTGCTTGTCGCCCTCGGCGACATTGATCGTGGCCTGGCGCGTGCCCTCGGACTCGGTGATCACCGCGCGCCGAGTGCGCTCGGCCGAGAGCTGACGGTTCATCGCTTCCTGGACTGCGGGCGGCGGCAGGATCTCGCGGATCTCGACCGTCGTCACCTTGCCGCCCCATTGTTCGGTGACTTCATCGAGCTTCACGCGCAGCTTCTCGTTGATCCTCTCCCGCTGCGACAGCACGTCATCCAGCGGGATGTCACCGATGACGGACCGCAGCGAAGTCGCGGCGATGCCCTGGAGTGCGCCAGCGAAATCCTTGACGTTGACCAGGCTCCACAGTGGGTTGACGATCCTCCAGTAGATCAGAAAGTCCACGGCAAGCGGGGCGTTGTCCTTCGTTATGGCGGTCTGGCGCGGCACCTCGATGAACTGCACTCGTTGGTCGACGATGAAGCCCTTGTCCACTCCCGGGATCAGGAATCTGAGCCCGGGTTCACGGACGAGATTCGGCCCGGTTACACCCCAGCGGTAGACGACCATCCTGGCCCACTGCGGCACAATCCTCACCGAGAGCAACGCCAAGAGGATCAACACCACCGCCACAGCGATCACAGCCGCTAGCGCTACGCTGCCCACGTCCATCCCGAACCTCCTACTGCGTACGGCGGCCAGACTCCTGGCGATTGCCGATTAGATTGCTACTCGACTTGTTCTACCACGAGCGTTAGGCCCTCCTGCCTGATGACCCTGACGTGCGAGCCCCGCGCCGCACGACCGTTTCCATCGAGCCTTGCCGTCCACGACTCCTGAGCCACGTAGATGCTGCCGACCGGCGTGAGATCCTGGCGGACTTCCCCGACCTGGCCCACGAGCACGACGGTTCCGACCATTCCGGAGCCGACGGGAATGGGACGCCGCCGGATCTGCAGAACCGTCCGAACGAAAACCAGGCCGTAGAGGGACGCAAGACCGGCCGATGTCAGGATGATCGGCCAGGCAACCGAGACACTCGGCAGGTACGGCCCGGGCGATCCGTAGAAGGCGACTGCCCCGATGATGAAGCACACTACCCCGCCGACGGTGAGCAGGCCGTGGCTCGGTACGACCGGCTCGATGGCCAGCATGCCTATGCCGAGGACGACGAGGACCACGCCCAGCACGTTGAGCGGCAAGCCTCCCGATCCGTAGAAGGAGAGGGCGATCGACAGGGCTCCGAAGAGGCCAACCAGCAAAGTGGGGTGGAAAAACTCGACGAGGACGCACAGCACCCCGAGGACCAGCAGGATGAACGCGATGTTCGGGTCGTCCAGAGTGTGCAGGACAAGCTGGATCGGATCCTCGTTGACCGTAACCAGCGACGCTCCCTTAGTGTGCACCGTGACCGGGGCGCCGTTTATGGTCACGACCTGGCCGTCGGCCTGGGTCACGACGTCTTCGAGGCTCGTGGCGATGCCGTTGATGCCGTGGGCCGCGAGCGCGTCCTGGGCCGAGTAGGACTGGGCGTTGGTCACGGTCGAGGCTGCCCAGTCGACCGCCAGCGGGTGGTGGTCCTGTGCGTAGCCGCGGATCGCGGCGACGGCGTCCTTGAGAACCTTGTCTGCCTCGGTCTGGCCGAACTGCGTGGCGATGTCACCGCCTCCGGCGGCTACCGGAGAAGCCGCGCCGATGTTGGTGCTGGGCGCCATATAGGCCAGGTTCGACGCCATGGTGATGAACGTGCCGGCGCTCGCTGCCTTGGCTCCAGCCGGCCCGACCCAGACGATCGTGGGGATGCTGGCGTTCAACGACTTGACGATCGAATCCATCGAGTTGAGGGCGCCACCGAGCGTATCGAGTTGGACGATCACGGCCGCCGCACCGTCGGACTGTGCTCGCTGGATCCCGCCGTGGATGTAGGAAGCCATGACGTCGTCGACGACGCCGCTGGTGGGCAGGACGACGACCTCGGGGCCGCCGGCCGCAGGGTTGCCCGAGGGTCGCACGGTGGGTTGAGGCAGGACGATGGCGTTGCCGCTGTTGGCGTTGCCGGCTCGGACCTGGCCCAGCACGATCAGGAGCGATCCCGCGATGGCGAGCGTCGCCCCCAGCCTGGCAAGCGTGAAGGCGCCTCGCCCGGCTCCGCCGGCCGCACTCCGCAGAGCCGGAAGAAAGCGGTGGGTCTCCGTTCGAGGCTCGTCGCGCTGCACGGACCACGGCATGTCCTCGACTTGCGACGGCAGCGGCGGCGCACCGCTTCGGGCCGCCAGATCTCGCAGCCTCGCCTCCATCTCGAAATCTGGGTCGTTCATCAGATGCCCCCTTCCGCAGGCGCAATGCGGCGGCGTAGAGCCTGCAGGGCTGCGTGATGTCGGGACTTGACGGTGCCGACCGGAATACGCAACCGATCGGCGATCTCGGCGAGTGAGAGCTCGCCCCAATAGCGGAGCACGACGACTATTCGAAGCTCGGGACTGAGCGCCGAGAGCGCTCGCCCGATCGTGTCTCGAGCGAGCGCCGCCCTGAAGGGATCGCCGCCCACGACGTCGACCTCGTCGATGTCCAAGGTGCGGTGCCTGGCGCGCTGTCGGAGCCGGGTCCGACACACGTTCACCAGGATCTGGCTGAACCAGGAATGGAACTTGTCTCGCTCGCGCAGGTTCGGCCAGCCGCGCCACGAGCGCACGCTGGCTTCCTGGACGGCATCCTGAGCATCTACGGCGTCGGCGAGGATGTAGCCGGCCAATCGGTACGCCATGGAAAGCTCACCTGCGATGGCGTCCGCGAATTCGGCGTCGTAGGCCTGGTCTCGTAGCGCGATTGGCCGCGCCGTCGAACGAACCGGCTCGGCGTGAAGGTAGGCTTCTTTGGCGAACATCCCGGGCTCTCTTGGCGGACCTATGCGGTCGCTCATGCGTGAGACTCCCCGTCGGGTCCGCAGGTTCGGTTCACGATCGAAATCCGCGCCGGGCGCTAGAAGTGGACCGGGGGCTGATCGCTCTCGGCGAGCAGCGCCTCAAGAGCGAGTTGGCTCCACGTCTCCATCCGATCGTAGACGTCGCGTACCGTTGCGACCGCCTCGAACGAGCCGCTGAGCTTGTGCGTCTCGCGCACGGCGACGCTGCGGCCGGCTGCATCGGCGACGTATACGACCCCGAGATGGTGCATTCCGACTTCGACAGTGTCGTCGTTGAGGAGGCCGAGGAACCTGAAGTCCGGCACGAAGTCGGCGTCCAATTCCTCGTGCCACTCCCGCACGAGCCCGCCCAGCACCGAGTCGTCGCCGGGGTTCATGTGGCCGCCGACGCCGATCGTGAAGTGATCGTGGAGCCGGGGATCGCCACCGGCGCGGGTCCGCTTCATCAGGAATATCCGTTCGCCGTCGCGCAGCAACAGATAAGGGATTATCTGCTTGAGGTTTCGATCGACCTCGGCGGCGGGCCGAGGAAAGTAGTATCCGTCGTTATCGATTCGACGGAAGACCTCGGCCGGGTCGCCGGTCCATACCCCGCGCCAGTCGGGCAGGCCCGCAAACAGGGATTCGCGAGGCACGGCGTAGACGAGTTCGCCGGGGCTGCCCATCGGCGCTATTCCCTGACCAGCCGGTTTCGCGCTGAGGCGAAGCGGTCGTACAACCGGCCGACGTCCGGGCCCGTCGGAGACTCCAGCTCGGCGAGCCATTCGTCGAGGACGGCCCGGACATCCCGGAGTCGCGCGGCGATGGCGGCGGAGTTGGTGGCCGCGATGCCCGCGCCCATTTCGGGCGCCCCCAGCGCCAGGCGGGTCATGCCGGCCCATCCGGTAGCTGCAAGCTTCTCGGCCGCAGGCCAGTCGGCCCGGGGTGGCTGCGCGGCCCGGCCTGCCACTGCCTCGACCAGCGCGGCGGAAAGCACCAGCGGCATGTGGCTGATCGCGGCTACGGCGCTGTCGTGGGCCTCGGCGGTCATTGGCACTTCCACGGCTCCGCATGCCGCGATGAGCGTGCGGACGCGCTGAGTGTCGAGCAGGTTTGCCTGGGCTCCGGGCACCGTAACCCACGGCCTGCCCGCGAACAGATCCGGAACTGCGGCCGCATAGCCGCTCAGCTCGCGCCCGGCCATGGGGTGCCCGCCCACGAAATGGAGCTCCGAGAGATCCGCCCGCCCCACGATCTGCGCTTTTGCGCTGACCGCGTCCGTGACGGTGGCATCGCCTAGGGCGGCCCGCAGAAGCCCGCCGAACCGGTCGAGCATATCGAGGCACGTGAGGGGTGGAGCGGCAAGCAAGACCAGTTCGGCATTCTCGAGAGCCGCCTCGAGCGAGTCCGGCGCCACGTCGACGACACCGTCGCGGACGGCTTGCTCGACCGAGGCTCCGGTCCGGCTCCAGGCGGCGATTCGCCATGTTCCCGCTGCGCCCGGATCGCGCTCGCGAAGCGCCCGCGCAACGGAACCGCCGATCAGCCCGAAGCCAACGATGGTTAGTCTCACGGCGCCATTATGGAGCCCCGGACGCCACCGGCACCGGCTCCTCACAAGCCCCGGACGCGGCTTGGAACCGATGTCTCGAATGCCGGCCGCGCGAACGTAAGGTTCTGGTCATTTTGCGTGAGTGTGCAGTAACTGAAAGCTCGACTAGAATGGCTGGCGGCACCGGTGATTAACAGCGGCTCAACAATCCAGGCCGCATTTACCGACCACGAGGGCTAAAAGATGCTCGACTCGTCTGGCGAGAACAGACCCATCCGGGTGTTGCTCGTGGACGATCACCAGTTGCTCACTGGCGCGCTGTCCCAGATTCTCAGCCGGGAGCCTGACATCATCGTCGCCGGCGTGGCGGGCACGGTCGCCGAAGCCAAGGCCATGGCGCGCGAGCGGCTCGACGTGGTGCTGATGGATTATCGGTTGCCAGACGGCACCGGCGCCGAGGCCACCCGGGCGATCAAGGCTCGATGGCCGGCCGCGCGGGTAGTGATGCTCACAGCGTTGACCGATGACGAGACCGTTCTCGAGTCGATCCAGGCCGGGGCCGACGGCTACCTGACGAAAGACCGCGCCATTGACGAGGTCGTGAGCGCCGTACGAGCCGCCTATGCGGGCGAGACGTTGCTTCCTCGTTCCGTGATCGTCGGCATCGCCCAGCGGGTTGCCGCCGCCAGAGAGCGTGGCACCGAGCGCCGCCAGATCGAGCCTCTCACCCCCCGGGAGCTCGAAGTGCTCAAGGCACTCACCGAGGGACTCGCCACGCCGGAGATCTGCGAGCGCTTGTACATCGCCCCCAACACACTCCGGACCCACGTCCAGAACATCATGGGCAAGCTGCGGGTCCATTCCAAGCTCGAAGCTGTGGCGTTCGCTCTCCGCAACAGGCTCGTCGAGCCGCCGCGCTCGGAAGACAGCCTCTTCTAGAGCCCCCGCGCCGCCGCGCCGCCAGGGTCCGCTAGGCCAGTCGGCGACGAGACGCCAGTCGGCGTTCCGCTTTCCGTCTCTCGGCGTCGATCGGGGTCGATTCCAAAGGCTCTTGGCGTCTCGAGATTGTGCGTCTGTCCCAACTGCGGCGGTCGTCGTGGAGAGAGGCTCCGCAGCGCGGGCAACGCCGCTCCTCGGCGAACAACTGGGCCAGCGCTACCGTCGCCCAGACGGTGCGGCCGCAAATGAAGCACGCGAGTCGTGGCATACCTGGATGCTACGTCATCGGGCCCAGGTTCGAATGCCCTGATTCTTGATGACGGCAGTGGAATCCAAACGGGTGGCAAGAATACGTCGGATTCGGGATGCCCGGCTTCACGGGACCCGCAATCATGTAGTTCGTACGTACGAACCATTCCGCCGATCGCTAACTCCTCCTCCAGCGATCGGCGCCCGGAAACGGGAATCAAAGAGCCGCGTCGTAAGGCGCGGCTCTTTGTATTAGGTGCGAGGTAGGCCTCAGCCTGCGTGCGCCAGGGCCTCTTCGACTTCCTTCGCCGGGTACTCGTAGTCCTCGAGCTTGCCGGACAGGTAGGCCTCGTAGGAGGTCAGGTCGAAATGGCCGTGGCCTGACAGGTTGAAGAGGATCACCTTCTTCTCGCCGGACTTCTTGGCATCCAGGGCGACGTCGATCGCGGCCCGGATGGCGTGCGTGGACTCCGGCGCGGGCAGGATCATCTCTGTCCGCGCGAACAGCACGCCGGCCTCGAAGCACGGGATCTGGTGGACGCTCCGGGCCTCGATGAAGCCGTTTTCCTTGAGCAGGCTGACCTGCGGCGACATGCCGTGGTAGCGCAGCCCGCCGGCGTGGATCGGTTCCGGAATGAAGTCATGGCCGAGCGTGAACATCTTGACCATGGGCGCCAGCTTGGCCGTGTCGCCGTAGTCGTACATGTACGTGCCGCGGGTGAGGCTCGGGGCGGCCTCGGGCTCGACGGCTATGACCTGATACTTGCGCCCGCCCCGGAATGTCATACCCAGCCACGGGAAGGTCAGGCCGGCAAAGTTGGACCCGCCGCCGGCGCAGGCGATGATCACATCCGGTTCCTCGCCGGCCATCTCCATCTGCAGGATCGATTCCTGGCCGATCACGGTCTGATGGAGCATGACGTGATTGAGGACCGAGCCGAGCGAGTAGTGCGTGTCCTCACGCATGACGGTGTCTTCGACGGCCTCGCTGATGGCGATGCCGAGCGAACCCGAGCTATCCGGATGCTGGGCGAGGATCGCGCGGCCCGCGGCCGTGTCCATACTCGGGCTGGCCACGACGCTGGCGCCGTAGGTTTCCATGAGGATGCGCCGGTACGGCTTCTGGTCGTAGCTGGCACGCACCATGTAGACCTTGATCTCGATCCCGAACATCGCACCGGCGGCCGCGAGGGCACTGCCCCACTGCCCTGCACCGGTCTCGGTCGCGATGCGGTTGATGCCCTCTTCCTTGTTGTAGAAGGCCTGGGGGATCGCGGTATTGGGCTTGTGGCTGCCGGCCGGGCTCAGGCCCTCGTACTTGAAGTAGATGTGGGCCGGAGTGTCGAGCGCCTTCTCGAGCCTGCGGGCGCGAATGAGAGGGCTGGGGCGGAAGAGCGTGTATGCGTCGCGGACGGGACCGGGAATCTCGATCTCGCGCTCGGTGGAGACTTCCTGAAGGATCAGGGCCATCGGGAAGAGCGCGGCGAGATCGGCGGGACCGAGCGGCTGGTGCGTGCCCGGGTGGAGAGGCGGTGCCTGTGGGACGGGCAGGTCCGCCGCGATGTTGTACCAGGAGCGAGGAATCTTGTCCTCGTCCAGCATGAAACGGGTACGCTCGACCATGCGACTCCTCCCGCCGGAATGCCGGCGACCTGAATTGTCTCAGCCCCACCGCACGCCCCACACGGCGCTGGTCGCGCAAGCCTAGCGGCTTTGAGCCGAATGGTGCAAGACGCTCCCCTGGCGATCGCGACGCTCGCGGGGCCCTCCGCCTCGAGCCTGCGTCAAGACGGCTACTCGGCCGCGAAGAAGCCTTCGGACAGGACCTCGTAGCGTGTCGGGCCATGCCCCAGGACGCTCTTGTAGAGGACGAGTCGGTCTGGCGTCCACGACAGCCTCAGGTCGCTCGCAGCGTCTATCAGGCGCCGCGCAGCCTGGTCGGCTCCCGGAACGCCGTCCGTGCGCGCCAGGGTCAGGTGCGCCTGCAGCGGCCGATCGTCTGCCGTCCAGCCGAGCCGCACCAGCTCTCCGTTGAGCCTGCCGGCCAGCGAATTCAACTCCGCGGCTCCCTCGGCGATGCCGAGCCACAGAACCCGGGGATAGCGCGGGCCGGGAAACGCGCCGCCCCCCGAGAGGGTCACTCGGAACGGAGAGGCGGTGCTGGCCACCGCCGCTAGAGCCGCTGCAAGCTCCGCCTGGCGCACATCCGGGGTGGCTCCGAGGAAGCGCAGCGTGAGATGCAGCCCCTCGACGCGGACCCAGCGCGGCTGGCCGGGCGCACGCACCTCGATCGATGCACCCGTCCCTGCCAGTCGGTCCATCAACTCGCCGACCGCAGCGCGAACGGAGTCCTCGACGGGGACGGCTACGAAGAGGCGGCTTGTGCCGGGCGGATCGTCGTCGGGACGCCGGAACTCCCTCCGAGGCCCGCGGCTGCTCCCTGACATTGGCTTGTTCGCGCGCACGTCAGTCGTTGTAGAGACGCTCCTCGATGAGCTTCTCCTGGACCGTTCGACCATTTGGATCGAAGCACGAGTAGTCGAAGTGCTTCTCGAACTCGAGGTCCACGTTGTCCTGTCCGCCGCGGTTCTTTTCGACGGACACGATCACCCACTCGCGGAATCGCTGGGCCTGATACGGATTGAACTCGATGTTGACCTTGGCGACGATGTGGTACTTCTCGTTGATGATGAGGATGATGTCGGCTTCGTAGTTGATCGCCGACGAACCCCGCAGGTGGTAGTTCCGAAGGCGCTGAGCCTTGAGACCTTCCTTGTCTGCGGCGACGATCGAGATCATCGCGACTTCCTCGGACAGGGCGATGTCCTTGAGGCCGTTCACGACGAAGGTGACCTTCTCCGCCTCGGTATCCATCTCCGGATGCATTGGGACCTTCTGCAGATAGTCCACCACGACAAGCAGGCGCCGGTCGCCCGAGAGCTGCCGATGCTGCTGGACGAGCTTTCGCAGGTTGTCGATGGTGCTGGCGGTCTGAGAGCCGCGGAGCAGGAACAGGTTCTGGCCGTAGCGGGCGATGCGATCCAGGCTCGGCCGAAGCCGCGGATTGGCTGTCAGTCCGGCTCCTCCGGTGCCTTCGGCCATCCATGAAGCCATGATCTCGCGGCGCACGTCCTGGATCTTGATGGCGCCGGTCTTCTGAGGCAGATGCACCAGGGCGGACTCGAGGGCGACGAGCCTGTTGAGGAGGTACTGCTCCTCGTGCTCGAAGCAGACGTACAGCACGTTGGCCTGGCCGCTCGAGGCCACGTTCCGCGCCATCTGGAGCGCCATCGTCGTCTTGCCGGTGCCCTGCGCTCCGCCGATGAGCATCAACTCGCCTGCGCGCAGACCGCCGCCGATCGTCTTGTCGAGGAGGCCGAAGCCGAGCGGAAGGGGCTGGTACTCCCCCATCTTCCCTGAGGCCATGTTGTCGCTGAGATCCACGAGCACATCGAGTGCGGACCGCGGCACCATGCTGCCGTTGTCGGTGTCAAGGCGCCACGACCGCTGCTCTGGGCTGGCCTCGGGATCCTGCGGGCGATCGGTAGTCGTCACAGCTGCCTCCAGCCGAGTTCGAGTCGGAGCGGAACGTTCGGCATGGTAGCAGCGCCCTCAATGTCGCGGTATCTATCCAGACTGCACACAGCCGCTCTCGTTTCCCACGTAGTGCGACGGCGCACCGTCGCCATCATGAGCCCCTCGTGGCGGGGTCGCCAATAGGCCATTGTGCCAGGTCGGCCAGTTCTCCCCAGTACCGTGCGATGGTGCGAATGCCGGTTTCGTAGTTGGCCATCGACATCCACTCGTTGGGTGCGTGGAACTGTCCATCCGGCGGGGCGAAGCCGAGAAGCACGGTCCGAAGACCCAGGATCGACTCGAAGCTGGCGCAGACGGGCACGGAGCCGCCCTCCCTGATGTACAGCGGGGCGGCGCCGAAGCTCGCGGCGATTGCTCTGGCGGCCGCCTGCGTCGCGGGATGGTCGATCGGAGTCACGCTGGGCTTGCCGTCGCCGAGACGCTGGATCGAGTACCGAACCGTCTTCGGGGCGATCTGTGCGATGTAGGCGGCTACAAGTTCGAAAACGCGGTCCGGATCCTGGTTTCCGACGAGGCGGCAGCTGATCTTGGCATGGGCGTGGGCCGGGATGATCGTCTTGGGCCCGTCGCCTTCGAAGCCGCCCCAGATGCCGTTCACGTCGAGTGTCGGCCTCATGCCGAGGCGCTCGAGAACCGTGTATCCGGGCTCGCCGATGAGGGCCGGCACGCCGATCGAATCGCGGTAAACCTTCTCGTCGAAGGGCAGTCGCGCGAGCGCTTCCCGTTCGACCGGGCTGGGCTCGGCCACGTCGTCGTAGAAGCCCGGCACGCTCACCCGCCCATCGGGACGTTTGAGCGCGGCCACGATCTGGCACAAAACGTTGACGGGGTTGTCGACGGCACCGCCGTAGCCGCCGGAATGCAGATCCAGGCGGCTCCCGAACACGTCGAGCTGGAAGTACGTGAGGCCTCGCAGGCTGATCGTTATCGAAGGCAGGTTGCCCTCGAAGAAACCGGTGTCGGATATGACCGCGAAATCGGCCTCGAGTCGATCGCGATTGGCCTCGAGCCACGCATCGAGGTGGATCGAGCTCGACTCCTCCTCGCCTTCGAAGATGACTTTGAGGTTCACCGGCAACGTGCCGCGCGTCGCCAGGAGGGCCTCGATGGCGCGCAGGTGCATGTGGATCTGGCCCTTGTCGTCCGCGGCGCCGCGAGCGAGCATCCGGCCATCATGTATGACGGGTTCGAACGGTGGCGAGTCCCACAGGTCGAGCGGATCCGCGGGTTGGACGTCGTAGTGGCCGTACACGAGCACGGTGGGACGTCCTGCCGCCGCGAGCCAGTCGCCGTAAACGACCGGGTGGCCGCCCGTTTCGGAGACCTCGACGTGCTCGAGACCGATCGCCCGCATGTCCGCCGCGACGAATTCGGCGGCAGCGCGACAGTCGGGCGCGTGAGCCGGAATGCCGGAGATGCTGGGGATACGCAGCAATGCCTTGAACGACTCTAGCCGCCGCTCCTGCGTGCGATCGAGATAGCTCTCCAGCTCCAGGTCACGAGCCGCGGCCTGGATTTGTGCGTCGGTCATCGGGTCTCCGGCTGGCGGCCCCGCCCGCGGGCAGCGTGGGACGGCGGGCCGAGGTTGCGTCCCACTCGGTGCCGGCTAGGACGGGCTTGGGTTGGGGCTCGGCGACGTGGCGGGCGGGGCCACGTTGGGGGTAAGAACCGGGTCGGCCATCGGAGCACCGGGCGTGAAGCCGAACGGCAGCGCGCCGTGCAGGTCTTCCTTGGGAGGCAGATCGCTGAAGAGCGACTCGAACTCGTCGCCTTCGACGGTCTCCTCGGCGATGAGCTTGTCCGCCAGGGTCAACAGCCTCTGCCGGTTCTCGGTCAGAACCTGTGTCGCTCGCGCGTAGCCCTTCTCGACGATGGCGCGCACTTCTTCGTCGATCATCTTGGCGACATCGTCGGAGTAGTTGCGCTGCTCGCCGATCTCTCGACCAAGGAAGATCATCTCGTCGCGTTTGCCGAAGGCGAGAGGCCCGAGCTTGTCGCTCATGCCCCACTCGGTGACCATCCGTCGGGCGAGATCGGTCGCCTTCTCGATGTCGTTGCTGGCGCCCGTGGTGGTGTCTCCGAAGATGAGCCGCTCCGAGGCGTTTCCGCCCAGCAGCCCCGCGATCTTGTCCTCGAACTCGGTCTTGGACTGGAGATAGCGGTCTTCGATCGGCAATGCCATGGTGTAGCCGAGGGCCATGCCGCGGCTGATGATCGTCACCTTGTGAACGGGGTCGCACTTGGGCAGGACCCGCTGGACGACGGCGTGGCCGCCCTCGTGGATGGCGATGATTCGCTTCTCGGCGTCGGAGATGAGTCGGCTCTTCCGCTCGGGGCCGGCGACGATGCGCTCCAGAGATTCGTTGAACTCGGCCATGCCGATGGTCTTCCGATTGCGCCGGGCGGCCAGGATGGCGGCTTCGTTGACGAGGTTGGCCAGGTCGGCGCCCGAGAAACCTGCCGACTGGCGAGCGAGGACCTCGCTGTCGATCGACTTGTCGAGCGGCTTGCCCTTGGTGTGGACCTTGAGGATTGCCACGCGGCCGCGGAGGTCCGGGCGGTCGAGGATGACCTGGCGGTCGAAGCGGCCGGGACGAAGGAGGGCCGGGTCGAGCACGTCGGGCCGGTTGGTGGCGGCGACCACGATCACGTTGGTGTTCGTGTCGAAGCCGTCCATCTCGACGAGGATCTGGTTCAGGGTTTGTTCGCGCTCGTCATGAGATCCGCCCAGGCCGGCACCACGCTGGCGACCGACGGCGTCAATCTCGTCGACGAAGACGATGCATGGCGAGTTCCGCTTGGCCTGATCGAACAGGTCGCGGACGCGGCTCGCGCCGACGCCAACGAACATCTCGACGAACTCGGAACCGGAGATGGAGAAGAAGGGAACGCCCGCTTCACCGGCCACGGCACGGGCCAGCAGCGTCTTGCCTGTTCCGGGAGGGCCCACCAGCAGCACGCCGCGAGGGATGCGGGCGCCGAGCGAGTTGAACTTCTCCGGGTATTTCAGGAACTCCACGATCTCCTGGAGGTCTGTTTTAGCCTCATCGACGCCTGCCACGTCTGCAAAAGTGACAACCGTCTTGTTGCCGAGGAACATGCGGGCTCGGCTCTTGCCGAAGCTCAGGGCCTGGTTGTTGGTGCCCTGGGCCTGGCGCATGAAGAAGACGATGAACAGGACGATGATCATGACGGGCAGCAGAGTCGTGATCAGGAGGAAGATCCAGCTGGTGTCTGCCGGCGGAACGTTTGTGTAGATGACCGACGTGTAGGGCTTGTTCACCTGGGCCAGCCAACTGTCGATCACAAACTGATCGCCGTTGGCCGGATTGTCCGACTGCACGGTATATGTGGTGCCGTCGGTCTTGGTGACTTTCAGCGCCGTATCCGATCGGTTGACCGACTTGACCTCGCCGTTCTTGACGTCTTGCTCGAACTGCGTCAACGACTGGCTGCCGGATTGGGCCGGCTGAATGAGGGCATAGAGGAGGGCGCCGGTGATCACAACCAGGACGACCATGACCATCCCGTTGCGAAGAAATCGTGAGTTCAAAGTAAGGGAGCCTCCGGGTGTGATGGCCGGTCTGTGCCGGAGCAGCAGTATACGCTGCAGGACTCTGGCGCTCCCGCGGCGGGGTAGGTCGGCGCGTTGGGTGGTCGGTGTCGTGGCGTGCGGGACGCGGGTCTCATGTCCACCGGCGAAGGGCACTCAGGTCGGGTGGACAGTCCGTCCGAGCGTGTGGCAAACTCCGTGCTCGTGGCTGGGTAGCTCAGTGGCAGAGCAAGCGGCTCATAATCGCTAGGTCGTTGGTTCAAATCCAACCCCAGCTACCAACAAGACTTCTTTCTGCCGTTTCGCGTTCGGTCGATTTCGCGCCTAGCCGCGATCCAGCAGCTCCAGGACGGGCGCGAGCTGTTCCAGCGACTCGATCGTGATCGGATCGACTACGAGTTGCACCTCGGCGAGTCCGGCGCCGGCATACGCTCGCAGTTCCTCGGCGATCGCCTCGGCCGGACCCTCGAGCGGGTTGGGCGAGGCATCTATCGCATAGTCGCCCTGACGTCGGCCGTTCCCGCCGGGCATCCTCACGAGCACTGCCGCGGTCGCCTCGACGGTGGCCGGGTCACGGCCGACCCTGGCGCAGGCCGCAGCAACTCGAGCCTGTAGCGGGGCCACGCCTTCGGGGCTGTTGTGCGTGTCGGTGTGCCACACGTTCCAGGCCTTCACGTACGGCAGCGTAATTCCGAGCATTCGCTCGCCGACAGAGCCGATCAGGATGGGAGGACCGCCGGGCCGTGATTTCGGCACGAGCTGGCAGTCGCGAGCGCTGAAGTACTCGCCCTCGAAGTCGATTTCGCCTTCCTGAAGCAGCGTGCGGACGATCGTGAAGGCTTCTTCGAAACGCGAGATCCGATGGTCGAACGGGACGCCGTAGCCGCGGAACTCGACCTCGTTCCAGCCGGCGCCGAGACCCAGCACCAGACGACCGCCGGAGATCTCGTCGACGGTGGCGGCCTTCTTGGCCAGCACCGCAGGGTTGTAGAAGCCGATCGGAGTCACGAGCGGACCCATAGACACCCGCGACGTAATGGCGGCTGCGGCGGCGAGCACGCTCCAGGCATCCCACGGGGCCTCCGCCGTGCCGTCGGCCATGTGGTACAAGAAATGGTCGCCTGCCCAGATCGAGTCGAAACCCAGATCCTCGATGACTCGAATCATGGCTGCCAGCTCCGGCCACTTCACGGGCCGCTCGATCTCGGGGAGCTGGACTCCAACCCTCAGTGGACGGCGGCGGACCGCCTCTGGCGCCGACACGCGCGAGCTACCGCCCGCCGAAAAGCGCCGCGAGCCAGGCGTCGAGCGGGCTGGTCGGTTTGACGACCGTCTCGGGCACGATCCCGACCGAGCCGGGCGCATTCGCCGCCGGCGCCGCAACGGTCGTATCGATCGTGAAGGGAATCTCTCCGGGCAGACCCAGCAGATACCCGTGGGCGGCAGAGGATATGAACCCCGGCTCCTGGATCAGCTGGAGCTCGGCCTGGAGCGAGTCGATGTTCTGCTGGAGGGCGGCGTTGCGCGCCTGCAGCGCGTCGGCCTGACTTGCTGCGGCTGCGGCGTCGCTCGCCTGATTGGCAAAGACGCCGACGAGCCAGATGACCACGAATCCGGCCACGAGCACGGCGCTTTTACGTCGGGTGAATCGCAGACTCGGGATCGCCTCGAGGGAACCGTGGGGAGCGGCGTCGTCTGCGTCGAAGTCCGGCTCGCGTCCTGCCATGGCTGAATCGTAGCTGCGCGCAGCTGACGTGTCAACCTCGACACACGCTTGCCGACGCTGCTACTATGGGCCCACGTTTCGCACGTACGTTCGGTTTGAGGACTGCGGCATGCGCTACTACGAACCGGCCCGGGTCGAACGGATCCTGGAGCTGATCCTCGCGGAACCTTCGCTGGCGGGCGGCGTCAAGCACCATGCCCTGGTGCCGGCCAGGTCGGCCGACGTCGTGCCCATGCCCGGCTGGCTGGACGCGCGCATCGTCGCGGGGCTGGCCGCACGCGGGGTTCACAGCCTCTATACGCATCAGGCGGAGGCGATCGAGGCGGTTCGGGCCGGCGACGACGTCGTGGTCGTGACGCCGACGGCTTCGGGCAAGACGTTGTGCTACTTGCTGCCGGTGCTGCAGGGTCTCGCCGAGGATCCGACGGCCCGCGCGCTCTTCCTCTTCCCTACCAAGGCGCTCGGGCAGGATCAGGTCGCCGAATTGGGCGAGCTGAGCCGGGCTTCGGGGCTGCAGATCAACGCCTCCACGTACGACGGGGACACGCCAAATCCGATCCGGTCCGCCATCCGATCTGCCGGCCAGGTCGTCGTGACGAACCCGGACATGCTCCATGCCGCGATCCTGCCCCACCACACGAAGTGGTTCCAGCTCTTCGAACAGCTGCAGGTCATCGTCATCGACGAGTTGCACACGTACCGCGGCTTGTTCGGGAGTCACGTGGCCAACGTCCTTCGCCGCCTGCTCCGAATCTGCGCCCATTACGGATCGCATCCGGTGATCGTGTGCTGCTCCGCAACGATCGGGAACCCTGCGGAACTAGCCGCCGCGCTGACCGGCCGCCGGCCCCGACTCGTCGACCGCAACGGAGCGCCGTCGGGGGAGCGGCACGTTCTCCTGGTGGAGCCGCTGCTGATCGATCCCGCGTCCGGCGCACGAGGCTCGTCACAAGCTCTCGCCACTCGATGGGCACTGCCGTTCCTGCGGGCCGGGCGACAGACGATCGTCTTCGGCCGCTCCCGGGTGGGCGTGGAGCTGATGCTGACCACTCTCCGAGAGGCATTGCGCCTCGGCGCCGGCCCGCGTTCGCGCATCCGGGGCTATCGAGGCGGATATCTCCCCACCGAGCGCCGCGCCGTGGAGCGCGGTCTGCGAGAGGGCGAGGTGCTGGGCGTCGTCAGCACGAACGCATTGGAGCTGGGCGTCGACGTCGGCCAGCTCGAAGTCTCGATCCTGGCCGGTTATCCTGGCTCCATAGCCGCGACGTGGCAGCAGATGGGGCGAGCCGGCCGCCGAGTCGGGACGAGCGTCTCGGTGCTCATCGCCGGCGGTGGGCCGGTGGACCGCTACGTAGTGGCCCACCCCGAGTTCCTGCTCGCGTCGCCGGCGGAGGAAGCCCGTCTCGATCCGGATAACCTCCACATCCTGCTGGGCCACCTGAAGGCGGCGTGCTTCGAGTTGCCGTTCGAGCCGGGCGAGCACTTTGGGCCGATGGAGGCGGAACCGCTGCTGGCTTTCCTCGGCGAGGAAGGCCACGTCCGCCAGGCCGGCGACATGCGCTGGTACTGGTCCAGCGACAACTTCCCGGCGTCGGCGATATCGCTGCGAGCGGCCGCGGAAGAGAACGTCGTGATCATCGATACGACCGGCGACCGGCCGCGCGTCATCGGCGAGATCGACATCTTCGCCGCTCAAACGCTCGTCCACGAGGATGCGATCTACCTGCACGAGTCGGCGCAGTTCCACGTCGACAAGCTGGACTGGGACGAACGCAAGGCCTACGTGCGCCGCGTGGACGTCGACCACTACACGTATGCCGATAGGGCCGTGACGCTCAAGCCACTCGAGAGGTTCGCGGAGACGCCGGTGACCGGCGGGGATCGGATCCACGGCGAGGTGATGGTCTCGAGTCTCGTGAGCATGTTCAAGAAGCTCAAGTTCGGAACCGACGAGAACCTCGGTTGGGGCCCCGTCCACCTGCCCGAAATCGAGCTCCAGACGACTGCCTACTGGCTCGCGCTCGGGGCAGCAGCCGAGGGGTGGCGCCGGGCCGATCTGGACGTTGCGCTGCTCGGTGCGGGTCGTGCGATCCAGGCGGTCGCCGCTGTCCTGCTGATGGTCGATCCACGCGACCTCGGGCTCGTCAGCCAGGTGCGTTCGCCGCACAGCCAGTCGCCGACGATCTACCTCTACGAGACGGTGCCAGGCGGCGTGGGCCTTTCGGAGCGCTTGTTCGAACGACACGCGGAGTTGGTGGCGGGTGCAGCAGAGCTGATCGCCGGCTGCGGATGCGCAAGCGGCTGCCCGGCCTGCACCGGGCCGCGGCTGGAACCGGACGTCGATGCCAGAGCGCTCGCCCTCCGGCTCCTCGCCAGGTTGGCCTCTCCTGCCGGCATCGCCCAGCGACCGAATGCCGCGGGCTGACCCGTGGACAGAACCCGTCTGAGCCGCCGCCTGGAGGAAATGCGCAGCGATCGAATTGCGGGCGCTCGCGCCGAACGGCGCGGCGAGAACGATCCGGAGATCCGTCGGGTCATCGCCGCCGTCGTCACGGCGGCCGACGGCTACGGACCGCCCCGACCGGTCTGGCAGGGTGTCCGGCTTGTAGATGCCGCCTCGCAGGCGCGGCGTCTGGCCCAGGGTCTCGATGGCGACGCTGTCGAGACCGAGCACGGCTGGTACGTCCGCCGCGAGCTGCGTCCGGTCTACCTCCCGGTCGATCGATCCAGGCTGGCAGATCTTCCGGGAATGCCGGGCCCCGACACTCCCCTGCTCTGCCTAGACACCGAGACGACCGGTCTGGGGAGCGCGGCAGGTACGGTCGCGTTCCTTGTGGGTCTCGGCTGGTGGGATGGCGATCGTCTCCGGCTGCTGCAGCTGGCTCTGCCGGACCATTCGGAGGAAGGCGCGCTTCTGGATGCTCTGGCTGCCGAGGTTCCGAGCGGCGGCTGGCTCGTGACGTATAACGGCCGATCCTTCGACTGGCCGCTCCTGGAGACGCGCTTTCGGATGAGTCGCCGGCAGCCGCCCAGGTTCGAAGGCCACCTGGATCTTCTGCTCCTTGTACGGCGTCTCTTCCGCCACCGGCTGCCCGACGCTCGGCTGCAAACCGTGGAGCGGCATCTGCTCCGGCGAGTCCGCGCGCCGGACATCCCGTCGTGGGAGATCCCCGCGCTGTACCAGGCCTTCCTGCGGGGCGGTCCGGCGGGCCCGATCCGAGTCGTGGCCCGTCACAACGCCGAAGATGTCGTGACGCTTGGGAGGCTCCTCGCGCACCTGGACCGTGGCTACGCGGAGGAAGAGGTTCGCCGCTGGGCGCCGCCGGGCGATCTCATGCGGCTGGCCCGGCTCTTCCGACACGATGGGCGATCCGAAGCTGCGATCGCATGCCTCGAGACGGCCGCCGCCGGGGTAACCGCCACCGGCGGCGACGTGGATGCGGACGTGGCGCTGGCCACTGTTGAGCTGGCGAGGCTGCTGCGGCGCCATGGCCGGCTGACCGAAGCCGGCGTGGCGTGGAGCCGGCTCGCAACCGGCCCCGGGCCGCTGGCGGCACTGGGTTGGATCGAGCTCGCCAAGGAGCGCGAGCATCGGGACCGTGACGCGGAGTCAGCCTGGGCGGCGACAGACGAGGCGCTCATGGCGCTGTACCGGAGCCGTGGCCATGGTTCGATTGCCCTGCGACGCAGCCTCGAAGCGGATCTGGGATCGCGCCGGGCGCGCCTTGCCCGCCGGCTGACGAAGCAGACGGCCTAGCCCCCAAGCCGCGCGGCAACCCGGCCGTGGGTTGGCACCGCCGTCAGGCCCGCGCCCTCGACCGCGCACGACGCGGCCGCCGCCGCGAAGCGAAGGGCTCGGGACGTGGCCAGCTCCCCATGAAGCAGCCAAGCGACGATCAGGGCGGCCAGGAAGACGTCGCCTGCGCCGGTCGGGTCCACGACATTCGCCGCCGGTAGTGCCGGGTAGCGCGCCATTCCGGACTCGCGGATGACGACGCCGCCGCGAGTCCCGGCGGTGAGAACGATCGTCGCCAACGGCGCCAGCGTTCGAATCGCCGGGAGTGCTGTCCCGGCCGGCAGGTCGTCGACGCTCGCCGCGACCAGGCCCGCGCCCTCCAGCAAGGGCGAAGCTTCCGGTCCGACACGTCGAACCCAGCCGTCTTCGGATAGCTCGCGGAGCATGCCCTGCCAGCCGATGGCCAGCGCCGCCCCCGGGGCCGGCAGGGCGGACCACTCCCCGCCCACCTCCGCGGCTACGGGTGCCAGCAACCAGCCATGAGTCCCTTGCCACTCGCTCGGCAGGGCGGTTGTCGGGATCGAAGAGCACTGCGACAACCAGCGCTGGCGGCGGTGGCCGTCGCTCTCGATATTCTCGAAGACCGGACCGCGGCCCAGCAGAACGCGCCTCAGATCGACGCCCGATTCCTCGAGCAGCAATAGCTCTGCGGCCTTCGAGGCGGTGGCGTCGACGCCCAGCAGGCAACCGACGCGCAGTCCCAGACGAGCGGCGGTGAGCGAGCAGTAAGTCGCTGCGCCGCCCAGGCGCCATCCTCTCGCATCGTCGGACGTCACGTCCCGGGACGCGGCTCCGACAACCACGAGGTCCAAAGAGGCTCCGGATTGCGAAGGGTATACTCGGGGCGCTTCCACCTTAATCTCCCGACTGGAGTCGAACGTGTTCTTTTACGAGCTTCGCGAGGGCGACGACAATATCTTCGCGGACGTGCTCCTCGTGCGCGAGGACGAGATGGATGCCGACTCGTTCTTCGAGCTGGTGCAGTCGATCCGCCATCGGATTCAGGATTCGTTCGAGCAGAACACGCTGATCGAAGCGATCGCGGAGGAGCTCGAGCACGACTACGAGTTCATCCCGATCTCCGACGAACGGCTTTCGGCATCGGTCAACGTCTCGAAGCAGGATGACGACAACTACCTGGCGAGCATCGACTCCGACGATGATGACGACCCCGACGGCCCCGACTACAAGGGCATCTTCGTCGACATGCCCACCGACAGAGCGCGCCCGAACTAGAGCGTCGCTCCGCTTCGCGGTCGCTATCGGCTGAACAGAACCTCGAGCACGTCGCCGTCGCGAACGAGGTAGGTCTTGCCTTCCGAGCGAAGTTTGCCGTGCTTTCGCGCTTCGGCCATCGTCTTGAGCACCACCAGGTCCTCGTAGGGCACGACCTCCGCTCGAATGAAGCCGCGGGCCAGATCGGTGTGGATCGTGCCGGCGGCGTCCACTGCGTTGGAGCCGTCCGGTATCGGCCAGGCCCGAACCTCGTCCGGTCCTGCGGTCAGGAACGAAATCAGCCCGAGCAGCCGATAGCTCAGCCCGATGACGCGGTCGAGGCTCGATTCGGCGAGGCCGAGCTCCTCCATGAAGACCGCCAACTCGTCGGGCTCGAGCTCGCCGAGTTCCATCTCGATCTTCGCCGACAAGGCGTCCACGAGGGTGTGCGGCTGCTGGTATCGAGCGGCGATCCCGGCCACGATGTCCGACTCGCGGGCCAGGTCGGCCTCGCCTACGTTCAGCAGAACGAGGACCGGCTTCTGCGTCAGGAAGCGAAAACCGCGCACGGACTTCTCTTCGTCCGCCGTGAGTGCCGCGGCCCGCAGGGGCGTCCCGGCGGCAAGCGGTGCGTGCAATCGCTCCAGCAGCGCTAGCTCGCGGTCGTTCGCTTCTCGCTCCGCCGGCGTACCGTGGTGGCCGCTAGCCTTCAGTCGCTCCAGGCGCTTTTCCATGACCGACAGATCGGCGAACGTGAACTCCAGGTCCAGACGCTCCAGATCGCGCCAGGCGTCGACCGAACCGTCGGCATGGGGAACCGCCGGGTCTTCGAAGGCGCGGACGATGTGCAGGAGCGCGTCCGCCTCGCGGAGTCGGGCCAGCTGATCGGCCGGCAGTTCTTCGGTCCCGACCCTTCCCTCCGTCGAGGATGGCGGCGCTGCCAGATCGAAATAGGTGACGTCCGCCTGGACGATCTTGCGCGGCTTGAAGATCTCGGCAAGCCGGTCGAGCCGCTCGTCGAGAACCTTGACGGTACCGACGTGGAGTTCCATCCCGCCGTATCCGCCGGTCTGGGCGTGCCCCCGGGTGAGCGTGTTGAAGACTGTCGTCTTCCCCGAGCCCGCCAGCCCGACGATGGCGATCTGCATGTGCTCTTTGCCCTCCAGCTACTAGTACCCGGCCTCCGGATCGACCACGTGGTTGAGCGGCTCTCCGGCTCCGTAGAGACGCAGGTTCTCGCAGAAGACGTCCAGCGTCCGTCTGACGACTGCGCCGCTGGACCAGGAGGTATGAGGCGTCACGATGCAGTTGGGCAGCCGGTAGAAGGGCGAGCTCTGGGACAACGGCTCTTCCCGGAAAGTATCGAGTACCGCGCCGCCGAGGCGGCCCTCGCTGAGAGCTCGCGACAGAGCCCGCTCATCGACCAGGCCGCCACGCGCCACGTTGATGAGCCAGCTGCCTGGCTTGGCCTGGACCAGAGCGGGCTCGTCGATCACGTTCTCGGTGGCGCCGGTCAGGGGCAGGGCCAGCACGACGAAGTCGGAGACGGCCAGCAACTCGGGCAACGCGTCGATGCCGCCCAGCACTTCTACTCCCGGTGCCGCGCCGACACTGGGCCGGCGTCTGACGGCCACGACTCGCGGCCCGAAGGGCGCGGCGAGCTTGGCGACCTGACAGCCGATCCCGCCCAGGCCCACCAGACCGATCGTGGTTTCGGACAGCTCGACCGCTTCGAGCGGCTGCCAGGTCCGCTCGCGCCCGAGCTCGAGGAGCTGCGGAAGGCGGCGGCAGATGGCGAGGATCATCGTCATGACGTATTCGGCGATCGGCTCGTCGTAGACGCCCCGGCCGTTGGTGACCAGCAGCTCGCGCAGCCGGACGCACGGGGTCAGGACCGACTCGACGCCGACGGAAACCGAGTGGATCCAGCGCAGCTTGGGCGCCCGCCCCACGAATCGATCGAGTGGCTCGCCGCCCAGCGACCAACCGCGCAGCAGGACCTCGACGTCGTCGAGCGGTTCGTCGGTCAGTCCCTCCGCCGAGACGCCCACCAGACGAGTCCCGGGGGCGGCTGCGAGGATGCGCTCCCGCATTGCCGCGGTTGCGTCCATCCCGGCGAAGACGGGGCTCATGGCGATGGCAAGCGGCGAGCCGTTGGGTCCGTGACCGGGTCCCAACCACGCTCGTGTGGTGTCGGCGTTCACAGGTCCTCCCCTGTCTGAGGAACGTTCTTCGTCGGAACGTTCTTCGTCGCCATTACACGCTCCAGCCACCGCGCGGGCAGATCGATCTCGTCGGGCGAGGGTAGCGTCTCGGGCCCGAGCCACAGGGTGCGAAGCGCCTGGGCCCCACCTCCGCGGGCAATCGCGGCCACGAACTCCTCGCCCTTCCGATACTGCTCCATCTTGAGGTCCATGCCCGTAATCCGCATCATCGCCCGCTCGAAGCCGGTTCGTTGATCGCGGCGCGCGTGGAATCGGCGGCTGATCTCTTCGACCCCTGGTACGAGATCGCGTCCGACTTCGTCCATCACGTAGTCGCCGAAGCCTTCGAGCAGGCTCATGACGGCCTGGATCTCGCGGAACCCACGGCGTTGATCCTCGGACATCAGCCCTTCCATCCAATGCTCGCCCGATGTGCTGCCGCGTAGCATCCGTCCGAGCCTGGTAAGAGCATCGCGGTTGAGGAGGGACACGTCCGCCGAGAGCGACGTGAGCTGCTCCTCCAGACGCCCGGCCAGGTAGGGCCGCAGCCAGGGGTGCGCCTCGAACTCGAAGGCGTGGGTGGTTTCGTGGAGGGCGATCCAGGTTCGGAACGGATCCAGCGGCAAGTCCAGGAGAGTGGCGGTGCGGCGGATGTTCTCGTCGACGAAGAGGAGCTGGCCTGGCGTCGACCCGGTCGACAGCAGGGCCAGGTCGTATTGCCCCAGGACCCGCTGGCCCAGGAAGCCGAGGAGATAACCCAGCTGGCGCGTGGCCACGGCACGGTTGGCTATTGCCATCGCGGCCTTGACTAGGCCCGCGCCGTCGGGGATGACCTGATCGAGCAGGCTCCCTTCCACCTTGCCGATCAGCTCGGCGAAGGTGCTGACGTTCGCCGCCACCCAGGCCTCGCGATCCACGACGCCACTTCGCTCGACCACGCCCGGCAGTTCCGTCTCGAGGGCGGCTCCGAGGGCGGGCGCAATCCGCGCCATTGCGGCCGCGTAAACCGGTTCCGCGGCCCGAAGCTCGGCGGCGCTCAATCGGCCCGGGGCCCGGCGGACCCGCGCCGAGGCGATCTGGGCGGCCTTGTCCCAATCGATCAGGCCGCGGCGAGCGGAACGCTCTGCGCGCCGCCCCAGGATCGTGATGCCGGCGCCGACTGCCGCTCCGACCAGAAAGCCGGCTCGCATGAAGGCGTCGCGCTGCGAGCCCGTATGTCCCGACAGCCGCGGCTCGCGGCTCATGACACGCCCACTTCCAGATCCACGGCCTCGATTTCCGGGAACGCGCCGCCGAACATGCGATCGGCGATGGCGCGGAAGGCGGCCACGTCTCCGGTTGTCAGCTGGCGGTGGCTCGGGATGGCGAACGTCTCCCCGGGCGGCTCATGTCCGGCGAGGCCGGCGTCCGCAGCGGTGCCGCGAGTCGTCCCGGGGGCCTCCATGCCGTTTACGGAGAGCAGCTCGGCCAGCGACGAGGCGGTCGCGGTTGCGGAGTCGACGATGGCCACAGAGTCGCCCACCGCGGCACGGAGGATGGCCGCCAGCAGCGGATAGTGCGTGCAGCCGAGCAGCAAGGTGTCGATGCGAGCCGATGGCGGCAAGGGGAAGATGAAGTCCCCGTCCGCGTTGCGTTTCCCGAGCAGTGGTGCGACGGCTTCGCGGACCGCAGCTTCGACCGCCCGTCCCGAAAGCTGTCCGGACTCGACCAGCGGCACGAGCGACGGCGTGGCGTGCTCGTAGACCTCGATGGCGGGGTTCTCGTCCTTGATGCCGTTGAAGTAGGCGCGAGATCGAACGGTGGCCGGCGTGGCGATGACCCCGACTCGCCGGTTTCGCGTGGCCAGGGCCGCGGCGGCCGCACCGGGCCGAACCACGCCGAGCACAGGCAAGTCGTAGCGACGGCGGAAATCGCCGAGTGCCACGGACGTGGACGTGTTGCAGGCGACGACCAGGGCCTTCACGTTGCGTCGGACGAGAGCGTCGAGTGCCTGGACGCTGAAGCGGCGGACCTCGTCGTCGCTTCTGGTGCCGTACGGGGCGCGGGCGTTGTCGCCCAGATAGATCGTGGATTCGGAGGGCGAGCGGCGCAGGATCTCGCGCAGGACGGTGAGGCCGCCTACTCCGGAGTCGAAAACGCCAATTGGTCGAGGATCGGACACGTCCTCAGTTTCTCACGATCGCGCCGGCAGGCCGCCCGAGCAGGGTCGTCGCCACGCGCCGGACGTCCCGGCTGACCGCGGCGTCGGGGCTGGACACGACGAAGGGCATCCCCTCGTTGTTGGCCTGGACGACGAGACGTCCGTCCGAAACCACCTCGAACTCGGGCTTGCGACCCAGCGCCCGAACCAGCTCCTCGCGGCTGATGCCACCGCTCGAGTCGGACCGATTGACCAGGTAATGGACCTTGTCGGGTGAGTAGCCGATCGAGGCGAACGCTTCGGTCACGGCGATGGTGTTGTGAATCGTCGTGGAGTCGTAGGTGACGATCGAAAGGATCACGTCGGAGGCGTCGAGGAAGCCGAGCGTTATCTCCGAGAGGACCGACGGCGTGTCGATGACGACGGCGTGGTAGAGCCTTCGCAGCAGCGAGACCGTCTTCTCCACGTCGCGTGCCGTCACCATCTCGGCCATCTCCACGCGGGGAGGGGCGAGCAAGATGTCGATGCCGGCCGGGTCACGCCACATGACCTCGCGCACGTCCGATTCCTGGACCCGATCCGTGGGCAAGTCCAGTATCGAGGGAACGTCGCTCGGGAGCTTGAGGAGGGCGCGCAGGTCGCCGTACTGCAAGCTGCCGTCGATCAGGGCCGTGGAAGCGCCCAGCTGACTCAGCGCCACCGCGAGATTGAAGGCGATCGTCGTCTTGCCGACGCCGCCTTTCGGCGAGAAGACGGAAACCACGCGACATGCGCCGGCAGTTTGGGCTTGGCGGTCCCTCAGAACGTGGGAAAGGGTGTTCACCAGCTCGAAGCCGCTGAAGGGCAGCGTCAAGACTGCATCGACGCCGCGCTCGGGATCCCGTGCCAGCGGGTGCTGCGGCACGGTCAAGACGACAACCGGGATCTCGAGCCCCGAATCACGGAGCTTCTCGATGAGCTGCGGGCCCTTCATCTTGCCCTGCAACAGCAGGTCGACCAGGACGACGTCCGGCCGAAGCTGTTGAGCGGCCTCTACGACCTTGGAACCGTCGCTGAGCACCTCGAGCAGCTTGACCTGCGCCTGGACGCTCAAGAGGTTGCGGACGTGCTGGCTCACCTGCGGCACGTCTTCGGCCACCAGGAGGCGGATTGAAGGAGGGTTGGCCACGGTCCGACTATACCAACGCCGCGGAGCGGGACCTGCCCCGCCTCCGCGCTACTACGATGGCCCGTTCGTCATGGGCGGATATAGGTTCAAGATCGTAGTCGCCGGCGACGACTTCGACGGAGAAGCCGGCCGATTGGGCAATTCTGCGCAGCTCCTCCGGGTCGACGAGGCGCAACCGGTCCTGCCTGATCCATCGTTTAGGACTGGCTCCCGGAAGCGATTCTTCGTAGATCGCGGTCAGCGCGACCGTGCCGGTGCCGGCCTGGTGCTGGGCGCTGGCCATCTTCGTCACCGTGAGCCCCGTCTCGGGGTCGATGCGGCAGTACTCGAGGCTGAGACGGCCGTCGTAGCGGGCCAGGTCCTCGCCGGCTGGTAGCCAGACGTCCACGACCGCCAGGCCACCGGGCGCCAGATGCCTCGCCATCGTCTCGAACGCGGCGCGCTGCTTCTCACGCGAATCGAGCACCATGATCGAGTTGAGGGCCAGGATTGCGAGGCCGAAAGGTGCCCCAGGCAGCACCGGCAAGCCCACGAGGTCCGCCTCAACGACGCTCAGGCGATCGGCGACGTCGGCCCCGGCCTTCTGCGCTCGTGCCCGTAGCCTGTCCAGCATGGCGCCGTCCAGGTCGACGGCCGTAACCTCGTAACCGGCCTCGGCCAGTGGCACCGCCAGCCGACCGGAGCCCGATCCCAGCTCGAGGATCGGTCCCCCGGTGCGGGCCGCCAGGGCGAGATAGAGGTCGAGGTCGCCCTGGTCATCGAGGACGTCCACGTCGTACAAGCGCGCCAGAGCGGCGGCGGTAGCGGGCTCGCGGCGGGTCTCGGCCATCTTGCAAGCCTAACGCGTTGCAGGAGAGACGGATTCCGCGCTAGCGCTCCACTGAAAGGGTAAGTTCGGCCAGGGCGACCATGGCGACGAGAAAGAGGCCGATGGGCAAGCTCAGGACCTCCTGCACCCGCAGGACGACCAGCAGCGCAACCACGATTCCGACCCATCCACCTCGTCGGACGGCGCGCACCCACGACCCGCGGAGCGCGAGTCGCCGATGTCTCGCGAAGGCGGCGAGCCAGAACAGCGGCGTCACGGAAAGCCCGATGGCGAGACCGAGGAGCCCGGCCCCAGTCAGGTCCGAAGTCGCGCTCTTGTGAGGGGGAATCGTCGTGACGAAGCCGATGGCCACGACCCAGGCCACCAGCGCCGCAAGAAACACTATGTAGTTGAAGGCTCGGTCGCGCGTTTCCACGGGCCCAAGTCTAGAGCCCGGATCGACCGTCGGGCGTTCCGGATCGCCGTGGCGGTCGCCGGCCGCGGGTGACCCTCACGCCAGCACCGCCTCGAGGTCCAGCACACTGTCGAGGACGAGGTCCGGTGCGGCGTCCGATGTGGGAGCGGCAGTCGGAAGCGGAGAGCCCTCGGGCTTGACGCGAACCCAGGCCGCTCGCCAGCCCACTCCATGCGCCCCAACGACGTCGGCGCCGGGATCGTCGCCCACGTGGAGGATGGCGGGCCCGGACGCGATCCCCAGCTCGCGAGCCGCAGTCTCGAAGATGAGCGGCCGGGGCTTTATGGCGCCGACGCGGTGCGAGATGACCGTCGCGGTCAGGTGAGCCGACCAGCCGGCGGCCTCCAGATAGCGTTCGATAGCGATGGCGAGGGGCCAATTGGAGAGAATGCCCAACCGAAAGTTGCCTGCCAGGCGCGCCAGCATCGGCTCGATACCACGAGGTACCGGCGTCAGAGCGACGAAGGCGCCGGCATAGGCATCGAGAATGGCGGCCGTTTCGGCGGGTTCGCACATGTCGGCGATCGACGAGTCGTCCCAGCGGTCCGGGCCTGGCGAAACAGCGCCCCGAAGCCGGGCGATGACGCGAACGACCCGAACGTCCATGTCCGCCTCGCGGCCTTCGGGCACGTTCTCCTCGAGCTGGCGCTGCCGCTCCTCGGCCCAAATCTCCACGAATTCCTCCGGTCGGCATCCGACGAGACCGGCGGCCGTTTCGGCCGTAACGCCGACGACGTGGCCCATCGAGGCCGCCGGGAACGGCACGAGAGTGTTTCCGAAGTCGAACGTGATCGCCCTCAGGCCCTCGATCACTTCGCGGCGCTCGCGGGGCAGATGTCGCGGAAGGCGCAGTACCCGCAGGCGATGTACTCCGGAGTGGCCGCGAAGTTGCGAGCCCGGATGCCGGCCGCCGCCCGCCGGATCGAGGTTCTGGCCTTGTCGAGACGCTTCTCGTCCACCTCCACCCGGCCCACCAGACCCGATTCGAGGAACCACAGTTGGACGGCGTCGGGCAGCCGACCGGATTCGGCCTGGTACGCCATGGCGTATATCTGCAGCTGCAGGGACTCTCGGGCACGTTCCCTGGCCTTGGCGGGATCGCGCACGTCGCTCGACTTGTAGTCGGTGATCGTGACGCGCTCGGGGTACAGACCGGGCAGAGACGGGGACGCGACGTCGGCAAGTTGCCGCTCCCCCGCCCCGTCGTGGGCCTCATCCGGGGGAACGCGCTCGATGTCGACGCGGTCCATCCGGCCGCGGATCCGGTCGCCGTCGAGTAGAAAGCTGAACTCCCGCTCCACATAAGCCGGCACGACTGCGCCAGGCTGAAGCTGTGCCTCGCGGAAACGGCGCAGAGCGGCCTGGCCGGCCGCGAGGCGAGCTTCCTCATGCTCCCTGGTGAGGAATCCCTCGTTGGACCAGGCTCGCTCGAACGCGGCCAGCAGCTCGTCTTCGCTCATGACGTAGCCCTTCGCCGCCCGGCGATGGAACTCTTGCACCGCCTGGTGGAGCGCCGAGCCGTAGACGATGGAGTGGTGTGGCGCGATCGGCACGCGCAGGACGTGGACGTACTTGTACTTGAGCGGGCAGGTCAGGTAGTCGTCCACCTGGTAGAAGCTGAGCGTCAGTGGCCCCTCGAGTTCGTCCCGGCCGGGCTCGATGGCGGGGACGTTGGGCTCGAACGCGGCGAGCCGCTCCATGGGCGATCTGGCGGTCCCTCCGGCAGACTCGTCGATTGGGATTGCCGCGCTGGCCGGCAGATCGAGCGCTTCCAGGACGAACTGAGACACGCGACGCGCTCTACGTCCCCCGTAGTCCACCGCGTGGGTGAGGATCAACTCGTCCCGCGCCCGAGTCATGCCGACGTAGAAGAGGCGTCTCTCCTCCTGGAGGTGAGCGTTGCCCTCAGGCAGCTCCTCCGTCACTAGCTCGGTTGCCAACGCCAGAGGCTCGCGACGTGTGCGCGCGGGGAATCGGCCGTCGACGAGGCCGATCATGAATACGACCGGGAATTCGAGCCCCTTGGACTTGTGGACTGTGAGTACGGCCACCGCGTCTGCCTCGGGATCGACCTCCGCCGTGGCTGGATCGTCGCCGGCGTCGATCAACGTCTGCAGGTGACGCGCGACGAACACGACCCGATCGTCCGGGAGCAGGTCGGTCTGCGAGCGGACGATCTCGAAGAACCGCGCAATGTTCTGGAGAGCTTCCTCGGCCGCCACGGAATCGGTGGAGGCGAGCCGGGAGAGGAGCCCGCTGTCGCGCAAGAAGCGGTACAAGACCTCGCCGGCGGGCCTTTCGTGGGCCAGGTCCGTGTAGCGGCGCAGGTCTGCCACAAGCCGCTCCAACGTCGCTCGCGTCTCGCCTGTGAGGCGCAGCAACCCGGGCTGGCGAGTCAGCTCCTCGGCCACCTCCCACAACGAACGGTTCCGGCGCCTGGCCGTATTGACGATGTTCGTCAGGTCCGGGCCGCCGAGCCCGTAGACGTCCGAGGCGGCGAGGGCGTACAGGTCCACGCTCGACGAAAGGTCGGCGATAGTCCGCAAGAACGCCAGCAGCAGCCGGACCTCGGGACGGGCATATAGGCCGGACGTTCCGGAGAATCGCCACGGGACGTCGCACATGTTCAGGCTGCGGAGCATTGGATCCGCGTCTGCGTTGGCCCGCACCAGGATTGCGAAATCTCGAGCCCGAGCGCCCGACGCTATCCGTGCGGCAATCTCACGAGCGATCCAGTCCGCCTCTTCCGAACCCGTGGCGAAGGGGAGGTGGCGGACGGGCGTCTCCTTGCCTCGGCGAACCGCGACGAGACGCTTGTCGATCCCGTTGCGGATCTCGAGCCTGTCGGGGTCGTTGAAATGGATCAGCCGATGGCTCGCATCCAGGATCGGCGACCGCGAGCGGTAGTTGCGACGCAGCACGATCTGGCGCGAGCGGGGGTGGCTGCGGCGGAACTCGAGGATGTTGCTTATGGCCGCTCCCCGGAATTTGTAGATCGACTGGTCGTCGTCGCCGACGACGGTGATGTTGCCGTGTGGCGCGGCCAGCAACTCCACGAGCTGCGACTGGGCGCGGTTGGTGTCCTGGAACTCATCCACCAGGATGTACCGATAGCGGCGTTGCAGCTCCAATCGCGAGGCAGGCGAGTCCCGAAGCAGCCGCAGGGCCAGGCTCACCTGGTCGCCGAAGTCGATGAGCCCAGCCTCTCGGAGCAGCTCCTGGTATCGGGAGTACGCGCCGGCCAGCTCTCCTTCGCGCCGGGCGCGCTGGCCAAGGGCCGCCATCTCGTCGGGATCGCCTCCTGCAGCGCGGGCCTCCAGACTTTGATGGGCGAGCGACGCCGCGAAATCGAGAAAGGCCTGGGGGCTGACGTCCTCGTCCTTGCATCGGCTGAAGAGCGAGGCGAGCGCGGCCAGGAACCGGGTTGGATCTCCGAGCGGCCGGTACTCGTCCAGGGCGAAGGCGAACAGCCGCTCGCGCAGGAAGATGACCACCTCGGGTCGAGCCAGGACCCTCGTGTCGGTCGGCAAGCCGAGTTCCAAGGCGAACTCCCGAACCAGCCGATCCCCGAACGCGTGGAACGTAGAGACCGTGGCGTCGGTGTAGCCATATGGAACGAGCTGATCGACCCGGGCCTGCATCTCCTGTGCCGCCTTGTCGGTGAAGGTCAGCGCCAGGATCTCCGAGGGGCGGGCGCGGCGCGTGGCGATGAGCCAGGCAATGCGCCGCGTGATCATCTGCGTCTTGCCCGTCCCCGCGCCGGCGATGACGAGCAGCGGCCCTTCGCCATGGCAGACGGCCCGGCGCTGTTCGGGATTCAAGCCGTCGAGTAACGCTTCGACGCCCGACGGGACTTCGGCCGGGGCTTCGACCGCGGACGGGCGGCCCCAGACGGGGATCTGCTCGAGCAGGGCCGGCTCACGCTTCGACGTCCTGCGGCTCTGGCGTGTCATGCCCTCAGACTCGCCCGCCTCAGTGACACCTCACGTGTCACGAGCGAGGCGTGTCCTTCCAAGATGGCCGAACGGGGCTGACTCCGTCCTGGCCTTCCGGGCTCGACCCGCGAATGCCCGAGGGTCTGGCTTCGCCCATCTCCCCGCCGGTCCGCCCGGCGGCCGTCCGCAATGCCGACGCGGTGAGCCGGGGCGCGGTCTGGGCGCGCGCGACGTCGAGGGCCTGGGTTTCTTCCGCCGAAAGAGCCGTTTCGGCAGTGCCGATCTTGATGGACTTGGCATAGATCCGTGTGCCCGTCCGCGAGTGGAGACTGCTGACCACGAAACCGTCGAGGTTGCCGTCGAGCAGCGCAAGGGCGAAGCTCTGGTTGCCACCCGTGTCCTCGAAGGGGTTGAAACGGACCAACCCGACCCTGGCGAAATGCCGCCGGGCGGCCGTCTCGAGGTCCGCCGCGCGCGCGCTCACTTTGTCGAGATCGCGAGACACCCGAAAGACGGTCTCCAGATGGGCTTCGAGCACCGATTCCAGGCTGTGCCCGTCGACTCCCCTGGTCAATCCGTCGACCCGTACCGTCAACCTCGCAAGGCGACGCGTCTGGACCAACAATGCCACCAGGAGAACGACGACCAGCAGCCCCACGAACACCAGGATGCCGGCCACGATCGCCAGGTTGGACGAGATGGCGCTGTTTATCTGATCCACTCACTCCTCCGTCGGTGCGGCCGAGTCTAGCAGCCATCGGCTCTACCAGGTTTTCGGACGCCGACCCGGATGCGGCCCTCAGCGCTGGCACGGCGGGCCCCGCCGGCCCGGGTCGGAATGCTATGCTCGCCCGAACAAACGAGACGACTACGGAGGCCCCTCTCTCAATGGCCAAGCGAACTCGCGGATCCAACCGACCCGGCCAGCGGCATTCCGACAGACGCGCCCCCGCCCGACCGCAGTCTCGTCCCGGACTCCGCGCCGGTGAGGTGCTCTCGGAGCAGGTAGAGGCAGTTGGCTCCGAGGTCGAGTCGACCATAGCCGCCCCGACCAGGCCGTCGGAAAGCGGCGTTAGCCGGCAGCGCGATCGCGCCAAGGCAGCCGAATTCGATCGGTCCGCCAAAGCCCGAAACCAGGGACTTCTCGCGGCCCGCGCTGCCGAGGAATACGGCTATGTCGTCAGAGACGTACGGCGTATTCTGCGAGTCGGCGGCCTGATGGCGGCCGCTCTGGCGGTGTTCTTCGTGCTGATCGACGTCGTGCACGTCATCAAGGTCTGACGCGCAGTTCCTCCCCGTCTGAACCGTCGGCGCCGTCGGGTCGATCGAGGACGCGGCGCACAGCTTCGCCGAGTTCTCTCGAAGAGAACGGCTTTCCAAGGACGCTGGCGCCGGCAGGCGATCCGACTTGCTCTTCATGTCGGTCCCGTGGATAGCCCGACATGAAAAGAACCTTGAGCCCGGGCCGAACCTTGGTCAGTGCGGCCGCAATCGCGGGGCCGTCTATATCGGGCATGACTACGTCGGTGACCAGCAGGTCGAAGTCCGAACCGAGGCCCGATCCGAGGGCCAGTGCTTCCGCTGGCCCACCGGCGACGACTCGGTAGCCTTCGCTTTCGAGCGCCCGCTTGCAGAAGTCGCGGACCGCCTGCTCATCCTCCACCAGCAGGATCGTCTCGCTCCCTCGGCCACTCCCGTTGGTCTCGCTCGTGGCGGCAGCGGCGGGTAGCTCCTTGGAAAGTGGCAGGTCGACGATGAAGCGAGCGCCGCTCCCGACAGAAGACTCGGCCCTGATGCGGCCGGCCATTTGCTCGACGATGCTGTAGACGGTGGCGAGGCCGAGGCCGGTGCCCCTGCCCTTCTGTTTCGTGGTGAAGAACGGCTCGAAGATCCGGTCGAGAACCGCCGGCTCGATGCCGACGCCGGAGTCGGAGATCTCCAGTCGCGCCCACGTCCGGCTCGAGTCGTGACCGACGTCGGCCGGGGCGAGAGCCTCGACATGGCTCGTGGTCAGTTTCAGTTGGCCGCCGTTGAGCATGGCATCGCGGGCGTTGACGACCAGATTCATCACTACCTGGTCGAGCTGGCTCGGGTCTGCGTCCACGGCGCCGATCCTCGGGTCGAGCCGTACCTCGAACTCGATGTCCTCACCGAGCAACCGACGCAGCATCGGGACGAGGGCGGATATTTGAGAGTTCAGGTCCACGGGCTCGAGGGTTTGCGAACTCCGTCGCCCGAACGCCAGGAGTTGAGCCGTGAGCTCGGTAGCGCGAGAGCCGGCTCGTCTGATTTCGACGGCATCCACGGCGCGCTCGTCATCTCCAAGCGCATCCACGAGGATGTCGGCGTAGCCGTTTACGACGGTCAGCAGGTTGTTGAAGTCATGCGCGACGCCGCCGGCGAGACGACCCAGCGCCTCCATCTTCGAGGCCTGACGGAGCTGCTCTTCGAGGGACTTGTGGGCGGTGATGTCTTCCACAGTTCCGACGGCCATCCGTGGCGTACCCGAAGGATCTCGCACGGGCGAGAGGTGGACGCGCGTCCAGATCTCCGATCCGTCCTTGGCGATGTAGCGCGCCTCGAGCTGGCTGCCCTCGGTGACGCCGGCGAACACATCGCTCAGTGCCTGCTCATTTGCGGCCCGGTCCGCGAGGTGCGTGTAGTCCGTGGTTGACATTGCCTTCAGCTCATCCTGGCCGTAGCCCAGGAGCAGTTGAAAGGCGCGGTTGCTCTCGAGGGAGTGCCCGTCCCGATCGACGAGGATCATCCCCAGGGCCGACTCGTCGAAGACGGCACGGATGCGCTCCTCGGTTTCGTGGCGCACGGTTTCAGCCGCTTCCGAATCGGCCACGTCGCTGGTTACGCCGATTGCGCCCTCGACGGCCCCGGCGGCGTCGAACACCGGCGTCAGCCGACACTCCAGCGCGCGGCCGGGCGGGTGGATGCGCACGATGACCGACTTGCCCCGGTAGGCCCGCCGGACGGCATCGGAGAAGTCAGGCAGGTCGCCGAAGACGGCCGAAAGGCTTCGGCCCACGAGTGTCTCGGGTGGCTGCCCAAGGACCTGGAGGGCGCGACCGTACACGCTCGTCAGGACGCCGTCGCGCGAGGCTGCCCAGACTACGACCGGCGCCGCTTCCAGCAGCGAGCGCATCTTCGCTTCGCTCTCGCTGAGCGCGGCCTCTGTCGCTTTCCGAGCGGTAATGTCACGGGCCGCGAGAACGACGGCGGGCCGACCGTTCATCGATACCGGCGCGGCCACGACTTCGACGTCGAAGGGCCGCCCGTCCATGGTGAGGTGGCGCTCTTCGGCCATGGGAACGGATTCGCCCTGCATCAGCCGGACGAGTCGATCCCTGAGCAACGGACGCCACTCCGGCGCCACTCTGTCGGCCACGGGCATGCCGACGAAATCGTCTGAGCTCGCGGCGCCGTACATGCGCACTCCCGCGCGGTTCACGTGGAGCAGTCGCCCGTCCTGGTGGACGACGACCGGATCCGGCAGAAGTTCGAACAGGGTCGCGAACCTGGATTCGGTCTCCTCGAGTTCGCGAACGAGCTTGCGCCCTCGCGTCGTCTCGACTCCGGTGGCAACCACGAAGCCGGGCCGAGGGCCGTCGTTCACCAGGCGTGCCGCCCAGGAAATGCGGGTCTTGCGGCCATCCTTGCGGACCCAGAGCGAATGAAACGAAACGCTCTGGTCCCGGCCTGAGATCAGACGCTCGAAAGCCGCCTGGGCTTCCCGCTGCTGGGCCGGGCGAAGACGCATCACGGTCCACAAGGGCTTGCCCGCCACCGAGCCCAGCGCCGCCCACGAGACTTCGTCGCAACGCCGATTCCACGACCACAGCGTTCCATCGAGCCGAGCGACAACCACCAGGGCGTCTACCGCGTCGACCAGCCGCTGGAGACCCACTGACACCTGCGCGAGTGCAGGCCCGGCGGAGTTCCGGCTGGCGTGACGTTGGACGAAAGGTATGACCATAGGTACGCCAACTGTACAGAGGCCCCGCCACCGTTCTCCTACTCGTTAGTCACGTACGCGCAGTAGCATCCACCCATGGTCACCCGCCGATCAGGCCATCCCGCCGGGTTCTCAGGCACCCCGCAGCCGATCTTCGTTCCTCCACCGGAGCGGCAACCGCTGGCTGCCCGGATGAGGCCGAGATCGCTCGACGAAGTGGTGGGCCACGAGCAGCTCATCGGCGAACGGGGCTCGATCCGCCGCGCGGTCGAGCGGGGTCGACTCGGCTCGCTCCTGCTGTGGGGACCGCCCGGCAGCGGCAAGACAAGTCTGGCGCGGGTCCTGGCGGACGGAATCGGGGCGGAGATCGTGACCATATCCGCAGTCATGAGCGGGGTTGCGGAGATCCGTGCCGTCGTGGCCGAAGCACGGGAGAAATTGACCCTCAACGGCCGCCAGACATTGCTCTTTATCGACGAGATCCACCGCTTCAACAAGGGCCAGCAGGACGCTCTGCTGCCGCACGTGGAAGAAGGCGTCGTGATCCTGGCCGGGGCAACCACCGAGAACCCCTACTTCGAGCTGAACTCGGCCCTGCTCTCGCGTCTGCGCGTGTACCGATTGGAGCCGCTGACGGACGAGCAGGTCGGCATAGTCGTGCAACGGGCCCTATCCGATGCGGAGCGCGGTCTGGCCGGGCCTCTCGGTCCGGTAGGAGGCGTGGCGCTCGAGGGCGCGGGCCTGGAGCATCTCGTCGGGCTTTCCGCCGGCGATGCCCGCCAGGCGCTCAATGTCCTCGAAGGGGCGGTGGCGCTTGCCGAAGCAGAGGCGCACAGGGATTCGGACGGCCGGGTCTCCCCCACCCTGGCCGACGTGGAAGAGGCCGCGCAGCAGCGGATCCTCGCCTACGACCGCGCCGGAGACGGTCATTTCGACACCGTGAGCGCTTTCATCAAGAGCATTCGGGGCAACGATCCGGACGCGGCTTTGTACTGGCTAGCGGCGATGATCGCGGCCGGCGAGGATCCCAGGTTCATCGCCCGCCGCCTGATCATTTCGGCCTCCGAGGACGTGGGCCTGGCAGACCCACGAGCGCTGGAGATCGCCGTGGCCGCGGCCCGGGCGCTCGATTGGGTGGGTCTTCCGGAGGCTCAGTACAACCTGGCCGAGGCAACTGCGTACCTTTCCGCCACGACCAAGAGCTCGGCCGCTGGACGGGCCTACTTCGCGGCGCTCGACGACGTCCTCGAGCACGGTTCGCTGCCAGTTCCCGCCCACTTGCGCTCCACGGGGCCGGCGCGGCGCAACTACCGCTATCCGCACGATTTCGAGGGCGACGACGTCGAACAGCAGTACTTGCCCGATGAACTGGCCGACCGCCGCTACTACTTCCCGGGGGACCAGGGCGCCGAGGCGCGGATCGGCGATCGGCTGGATCGCGTGCGCGAAGCCAGGCGCGAGCCGCCCAGGAGGAAGAAGCTGCGGGAAGGGCGACCTGGCACGGACCCGATGGCGACCGGATCGGAGGGCATGCGGCGACGCCGGACGAGCCTGATGAAGCTTTCCGACGAACAGCGCAAGGACGCCGTGGACTAGAACGGTAGGGCCCCCACATTCGGGGAGTTGTATGCGGGTCCCGTTCGGCGCACGGTTGACCCGGAGTCGATCAGGCGGCCCGGTCGGGTCGCTCGAAATCGGGAAGCGCGCTTCGCCGATGGTCGATATCGGTCCCGTTGCCAAGGACCGCGGCGGACATCCCCAGCCTGCAATCAAGTTTCACCCGGACCGACCGAATACTCACCTGCGTCTCCAGCCCTGTTTTGGGAGCGCCCTATGTCACGAGCGCACGCTGTCGCGCCGATACGAGGCGCGTTGGTCCTGTCCCGCGGATCGGCGCAAGGTCCAGGACAACCGCCCCAAGGGCCGTGGGCCGCCCCGAGCGGCCGGCAGCCTCTTCCTATGTCGAGCGCGCCATGCTCCTCTGGCCTCGACTCGACCGGGCCAAGCTGGGGCGAGTCGCCGGCGATCCCGCGAAGATCGCGGAGATGATCCAGCGGCGCACTTCCCAACCGTATGAAGCGATTCTGGCGATGCTCACGCGCCAGACGGAGAAGCTGATCTCGCCCACGGAAGAGTCGGGCGGGTTCGATTCGGGCCGCACGGACGCCGCCAGGGTCGCGCTCCGGATCGTCCGCAGCGACTCCCCCACCAGGATCGAGATCGACGGCGGGCTGCCCGCTTAGCAGAGCCTGCACTCGCCGCGGCTAGGGCTCCAGGTCCAGAGCGCGAGCGTGCCGCGGCCGGAAGATGGCGATTGGCCGGCGATCGAAGGCGGCGACGCGCGTCACGCCGAGACGTTCGGCCGTTGCGACCAACACCGCGTCGGTCAGCCTGGGGCGATATTCGGTGGCCTCGCGCAGGAGCTCCGCCGCGCGCGCGTAATCGGCCTGCGTCGGCGCGACCACTCGGATGGCACCGCTGGCGATCGCCTCGAGTATGGAGAGCGTCGCCTTCAGGCTCAGCTCGCGCTGCAGCAGCAGGTCCACCTCGCACAGCGTGAGGGCTCCGATCAGCATCGGCTCGTCGACGCGATCGAACCAGGCCAGAGCGGCACGGTGGTTCAGGTCCGATTGATCGGCCGCTGCAAGAATCGCGCTCGAATCGAGAAGGATCGCCACGGATCAGCGCTCGTTCGAACGGGGGCGCCGCCCGGCTTCGCGGCTGGCAATGGAGCGACCGTCCAGGGACAGACGGCCGTGGTCGCTGCGACCCACCGCCAGGAACGGCAGGTCCGGCACGGTGTCGTGGGACTCCAGGTAGCTCTCGAGAGCCGCCGTAATCACGGAGGTCTTGGTCACTCCCGCACGCGCCGCGAATCGGTCGAGCCGTTCGAGCAAGTCGGCATCCACGAGAACCGTCGTGCGTTTGAGCATATGTCAGCATATATACCACAGTGGCGCATGAGAGCACCAGCCCCCTAGGATCTTCGCCATACCCCCTGCCGTACCGAGGACGTCGCTGTGAATCGCTTTGAGGCCAACCTCAGAATCCCGGGCCCCACGTCGCTTCCGGACGTCGTCCGAGAAGCCGGCGCCCGTCAGATGGTCAACCACCGCGGTCCCGAATTCGCGATCTTGCAGAACAGCATCGTCGCTCGCCTCAAGACCTTCTACAAGACCGAGAACGACATTCTGATCGTGACTGCGGCCGGAACCGGCGGCCTCGAGGCGGCGATCGTCAGCTTTCTCTCCCCCGGCGACAAAGTCCTGGCCATCACGATCGGCGCCTTCGGGGATCGCTTCGCGAAGATCGCCACCGCTTACGGCGCGGAAGTCACCAAGGTGGCCTTCGAATGGGGTAAGGCCGCCGACGCAACCAAGGTCCGCGAGGCTCTGCAGGCCGGCGGCCCCTGGAAGGCCGTCCTGATGACCCAGAACGAGACTTCTACGGCGGTCACGAACCCGATCGAAGCGCTGGCCGCGGCCGTAAAGGAAGTGGCCCCGGATGCGCTGCTGCTGGTGGACGCGATCAGCGGCCTGGGCGCGGTCCCGTTCGAGACCGACGCGTGGGGTCTGGACGTGGTAGTCAGCGGATCGCAGAAGGCCTGGATGGTCGCCCCCGGGCTGTGCTTCGTGTCCGTCTCGCCGCGCGCCTGGGAAGCCGCGGCCACGGCCCGGATGCCCAAGTTCTACTTCGATCTGGCCGCACACAAGAGCAGCGCCGAGGCGGGCCAGACGCCGTGGACGCCGGCCGTGGCCGTCATGTTCCAGCTGGATGCCGCGCTGAACCTGATGGAGCAGGAAGGCCTCGAGGACATCTGGAAGCGCCACGCCGCGGTCGGTGCGGCGGTTCGAGCGGGCCTGACGACCCTCGGCTTCAAGCTCCTGGCGGATCCGGCTTTCGCCTCGGATACCGTGACCGGCGCCTGGATACCGGAAGACCTCGACTGGAAGACGTTCAACGGCAAGTTGCGCAAATACGGGCTCGCCGTCGCCGGCGGTCAGGGTGCGCTGAAGGGCAAGATCTTCAGGATCGGGCACCTTGGCCACGTGACCGTCCCGAACATCCTCAACGCCATGGCGGTCCTCGAACAAGCCATGATCGAGATGGATCGCCCGATCCGTCCCGGTGCCGCGGTCGCCGCCGCGCAAGTCGCCGCTCTGGAGTCCATGGGCGTCGCAGTAGCAGAAGGGATCGCGCGATGAAGATCCTCGTGGCCGAGCCTCTTGCCAAGCAGGGCATCGAGATCCTCCGCGCGCACCACGAAGTTGACGAGAAGATCGGGCTGACGCCCGAGGAGCTCGCTTCGATCATCGGCGACTACGACGCGCTGCTCGTCCGCAGCCAGGTCAAGGTGACCGCGGAGATCCTGGCCCATGCCACTCGCCTGGTGGTCATCGGGCGAGCGGGCGTGGGTGTCGACAACGTCGATCTCGAGGCGGCCACCAAGGCCGGCGTCGTGGTCGTCAACGCCCCGACCGGCAACACCGTGTCGGCAGCCGAGCAGACGATCGCCCTGATGCTGGCGCTGGCCCGCAAGACTGCCGCCGCCGACGCGTCCATGCGCAAAGGCGAGTGGAAGCGCAGCTCCTTTACCGGCGTCGAGCTGCGCGGCCGCACCCTGGGAATCGTCGGCCTGGGCAAGATCGGTCAGGCGGTGGCGCAGCGGGCCCATGCGCTCGAAATGCACGTCATCGGCTTCGACCCGTTCATCACCGCCGAGCAGGCCGCGGTCCATGGCGTGGCGCTGGTCGACATGGACGCCATCATCGAGAAGTCGGACGTGATCACCGTCCACGTACCGCTCAACAAGGCGACGCGCGGCGTGATCGGGCCGCAGCAGATCGACAGGCTCAAGCCGGGTGTCATGCTCGTCAACGTCGCCCGGGGAGGCGTCTACGACGAGGCCGCGGTGGCCCAGGCCCTAGCCGACGGCAAGATCGCCGGCGCCGCTTTCGACGTCTACGAGAAGGAGCCGCCGGTCGATTCGCCGCTGCTGACGGCGCCCAACACCGTCCTGACGCCACACCTGGGCGCCTCCACGGCGGAGGCTCAGGTTCGCGTGGCCGAGGAAGCCTGCGAGCAGGTCATCGACGTGCTGGCGGGGCGGTCGGCCCGCTACGCAGTCAACGCGCCGCTGCTCACCCCGGAGACGGCGAGGGCGATTGCTCCGTACCTGCCGCTTACCGAGACGCTCGGACGCTTCGCCGCGCAGTATCTGCGGACCGGGGTCAAGACCCTCACCGTGGACGTGGCCGGCGATCTGGCCGAATACGATGCCTCGCAGCTCACGGCAGCAGCTCTGCGCGGCATCCTCGACAACGCCACGACCGAGCGGGTCAATCTGATCAACGCCGGATTCCTGGCGAAGAGCCGCGGGCTCACCGTGAACGAGCGCAAGACTTCCGATGCCGGCACCTTTGCGTCGCTCGTGACCCTGACGGTCGAGGGCGACACGGGCAGGGCGCTCGTGGCCGGTACGATCGCCAACGGCGAGCAGCGCCTCGTCCGCGTCGACGACAACTTCCTCGACATGGCGCCGACGCCGGTGATGGTCATGACTCGCCACGAGGACAAGCCGGGCACGATGGGCCGCATCGGGCTCATGCTTGGCGAAGCGGAGATCAATATCAGCGCCATGTCGCTGGCACGCGCCGCGACTCGCCAGGACGCTTTGATGCTGCTCGCCGTCGACAACGACGTCCCCGACGCAGTGACAGCCCGGATCCTGAGCCAACCCGCCGTCCTCGACGTGTGGGTAATACGCGCGGCGAACGAACGTTGAGCTCTTCTTCGACCGATGAGGAGCGGCCTCGAGACTGGGATGTCCCGGCCTCCGGGGTCGCTCCCCTGATCCCGCCGGGCCTCGACGCAATCGTCGTCCTGGTCCGACATGGCGAGACGGAGTTCATCGTCGAAGGGCGCTTTCAGGGTCAGGCCGAAACGCCGCTGACCGAACGCGGCGAGTGGCAGATCGGCCGCGCCGCGCTTCGACTCGCCCATCCCCACGACGACCCGCCTCTGCCAATTCCCGATACCGCGCCGTACTTGATCGCACACTCTCCGCTGAGTCGCACGCGGCGCAGCGCCGAGCTCATTGCCGAGGCGCTCGAGAAGACAGGACGGGCAATTCCCCCACTCCGTCCGGAACCAGGGCTGCTGGAGATTGCCCAGGGAGAGTGGGAAGGCCTGACTGACAGCGAAATCTCGGCGCGTTTCGGCGACACCCTGGGGACATGGCGTCGGTGGCCCGAGCGTGCGCACGCCCAAGGGGGCGAGAGCCTGGACGAAGTTCGGCTCCGAGTCGAAGCAACGCTGACGGAGTTGCTTGTGGAACTGGCCATCGGCGGCAGGCCGGGCACCTTCGATCGCCATCAGGTCCTGGGCTATGCCGACGAGGAACCCGAGGTCAAGCGCTGGGCCCTGCTGGTCGGCCACGGTGGCGTGTTCCGGGTTGCGGTCTGCGTGCTCCTTGGGTTGTCCTTGGAGCATTTCTGGAATTTCGACTTCGGGCTTGCGTCGGTCAGCGTGATTGAGATCCGAGCGGGACGGGCCGTACTCCGGGGACTCAACCTCGACGCGCCACTGGGCGAAGGCGAGGATGCGGCGGGTCGCGACGAGGACGCCAAGCGCAACGCAAGAGGCGCCCTGTAGCTTCGGCGTCGTGCGGCAGGCCGGCGGCGCGTGGTCCTGCGCGCCGCGGTTAGCGCTTCTTGCCGCTAGGGCGAGGTCCCTTCTTGGCGCGGTGTGGCAACCTGAAGGCGAGCCGCAACAGCGCGCGGCGGATACGAGTTTGTGCCACCGCGACTGCCTCTATTCTGTCCACGGCCAGTTTGCGCCGACCGTAGGTGACCTCCACGGTCGCGGTCGCCACGACGCCCAGTGGGTCCCGAGCTCTCGGCAGGCGCTCGGCCAGCATCCCTGTGTATTCGTATACGGTCTGAGTTGGCTCGGGTCGATATCCCAATCGGCTCGCCAGGCGGACGATGCCGCGGTAGACCACGTCCGGTCCCTCGAGGCGGCGGGGCCGTCGTCGCCACAGCACGAAGAACGCCAGCAGCAGAACGGCCACCAGGATGGCCGCGATCAGAACGGCCGCGCTCCTGTTGTCGCCATTCGGCTGAGCCGTCGTCGAAGCGCCTGCGGCCTGAGAAGCCGATGGCGCCGACGCTACCTCACTAGGCAACTCGGACACGGACGGCGTCGCGGATGGGCTTGTCGGCGAACCAGGACTCAGGACCGTCGGCACACCCACCGAACCGCCAGTCGGATCGAACGGAACCCATCCATAGCTCGGGAAGTAGACCTCGACCCAGGCGTGCTGCTGCTGCCGTGTGACCTGCTCGATCAAAGTTAGTGGGTCGGGACGCGTGGGCAGGTAGCCGAGCACGTACCGCGCCGGGAAATGCTCCATCCGCATCAGCATGGTCATCGTGGTGGCGTATTGCTGGCAGAAGCCCTGACGGTATTTCGCGAAGCAATCCACCGTGGAAAGGCCGGTGCACTTGGCCACGATGTCCTGGATGTTGGCGTTGTAGACGAAACCGCCGTCCGACCCTCGCAGGTAGTTCTGGATCTGTTTTGCAACGTCGTACTCGGAGATGAACGGCAGACCGTTCTTCTGCGCCCAGGCCCTGATCTCGTCGAGAAGGTCGCTCGCTTCGGTGCCGACGAGCTCCGTCCCCTGGTCGTATGTCTGGAGCAGACCAGGAGGGAAGTTGCCACCGGCGCTCTGGAGCTGCGCCTCCGTCAAACTGCCGGCGATCTCCAGGTCGGGCACGTTGCCCGTGACGGCGTAAGACTTCGCGTTAGTCGAAAGGGAGCCTACGGTGGCGTCGGTCCCTCCAAGGACGAGGGTTCTGTCGACCAGAACGTTCGTCGTGTCGGGTTCGTTGGCAACGACCATGTGGTCGATCGACTGATCCTGGATAGTCACGACGATCTGGGCCCTGATCCGGCCGGGAGCGTTCCGGACCGTCGCGTCGAGAGTCCCGCCATCGAGCGGCTTGCCCGCCTCTATCGTGTCATTCTGGGTGCGGCTCTCAGTCCAGCCCGTGGATTGGAATTGGTCGTAGGAAACCATCCGCCAGTGGAAAGGCAGCACCGCACTCGGGACCCGGACCGTAAAGACCTTGCCCGACGGAGCTGAGAAAGAGGCGCTGATCGGAGATGTCGTCTGGAAATCGGCCCCACCCGTGAAGCGCGTATTGCCGTTCTCTGGCAGGTACGCTGCCAGCCAATTCCCGACGCCTTGGAAGTTGTTGCCGAGGTCTTTTATCGGGCCAGCCAGCGGGGCAGAGCTGGCCACGCTCGTCAGGACCAGTGCCCCGCAGATGGCCAGCGAAGCGAATGCCACTCCGCCTCGCAGGTGCGGGGTGTCGAAATCCCTGGCACGCCAGATGCGGTGCCGGATCCAGCTGGATCTCTCGTCCGCAGCATGGGCCCGGAGGAGCAGCAGCAGCGCTGCCGTGCTGAATACGATTAGGGCCGGGTACTGGCCAAAGGTCGTGGGATCCAGCAGAGCCATGTTGGCGAGGAGCGCGACGGAGAGAAGCAGAACCCCGTTGACGGCTCGGTGATAGCCGAAGGTGTCGTATGAAGCCGCCTGCGCGGTGCCCCAAACCAGGATGCCCAGCACGACCTCGTAGTGGCCGTATTGGGTAGTCGTGATCTGGTGCCGCCACGTCAGGTCGAGGTAGGCTTGGGTCACGGCAGCACCGGTGGCGTTGAACCAGCCCCCGGGCCCGGACGCCGCGCCCGGCAGCGAGGAGCCGACTACCTCGATAATGACGAACGCCGCTATCACTGCGCCGAGCGTGTGAGCCAGCCACGACGGCAGGTTCGTCTGGGCACTCACATAGCCCCACAACGCCCCGGCGAGACCCAGCCAGATGAGGTAGCTCGAAAGCTCGTCACGGCCCAGGATCCAACGCGCGTCTGCGATCGACCACGCCATAGTGAATACGAGCACCGCGACGAGCGGAATGCTCGACCATCCTTCATCCGGGCGCAGAGAGGCGAGGATCCGTCCAGCGGGGCGGGCCGCCACAGGCCCCAGGTCGTCGCCGCCTCGACCCGTAGCTAGATTTGGCGGAAGCCAGGTTGAGGCTGCCATGCTCAGACTTCGCCCTCCGGCTGCATCGGATCGACCCGCCCGGCCTTCACGCCAGCACCGTCCCGAGGTTGTCTCCGGCCCTGACTTCGTAGACCTTGAGGTCGTACTCCGCAAGCGCGAAGCGCAGCGCTCGCTGTTCCTGGGCGGCATGTTCGACGCTTGTTGACTCGTCCGGCGATTCAACGAGCGCGGCATCCTTGTAGCTCTGCCCATCGAGTGCGACGACGACGGCCGCGACGCCCCGGGCACGCAGCCCGGTCAACGTGCGGACCCAGTGGCGGTCTCGGGACGGCGTCACGATCACCGCGGTCATGCCTCGCCGAAGTAGCGGCAGGCCGCTGAGGAGCTGTTCGGCGAGCGGCGCCTGGCCGTCTCCCTCGACTGCGGCAAGGAGCTGCATGATCTTCTGGCGTTGCCGCGATCCGCGATCGGCCGGGATCGACACGATTCGGTGTCCGCTCGTCGTGAGCCCGACCGCCCTGTTCTCCACGATCGCGTCGTGGGCGACGGACGCGGCGATCCGGAGCGACTCCTCGACCGTGGAGACATCTCCCTCGCCGTGCTGTACCGAGCAGTCCAGGTCCACGAATAGCCATACGTCGGCCGTCTGTTCCAGGTCGAACTCCTTGACCTGGATCCCTCCCAGTCGAGCGGTGCTGCGCCAGTGGATGCGGTTGAAGCTGTCGCCGGGGGCATAAGGACGGACCGCGGTTGCCAGCGGCGTGGTCTGCAGCGTTCGTTCCGGGGCGGAGTGAGTTCCCTCGAGATTTGCGTTCGGGAGGCGCCAGCGCGGCAGAGGGACAACCCGCGGAAAGACCGTCACCACCGTCGGACGTCCCACGGTGGCGGCCGCCTCGAAGAAGCCGAAAGGATCGCCCGTCCGCACGACCATGGGCTCGATTCGGTAAGTGCCTCGCCGTACCAGTGGCACTATCGCCACCCAGGAGCGCTGGGCCCCTGGACGAAGCCCGAGTGCTCGGCCGGGCAGTGGCACCGGCAGGTCGGTCGGGTTGTAGACCTCCAACCATGGCTTGGGCAGCCCGCTGGCGTTCGAAATGCTGTATGTGGTCCTCAGGTCGTCGCCTACGTGACCCTGGCGATGGTCGACGCGATATCCGGCCTCCAGGTCAGCGAGACCAAATCGCGTCAGAACGTAGCTGCCGCCCACGGCGAGGAGCCCGAGATAGACCATGTAGAAGAAGAGTGCCTGGCCGGTCGAGAAGGCGGCAACGATCAGAACCGCCGCGACGATCAGGAACTGCAGTCGCCGGATCACGGTACGACGCTCGTCCCGTGATCAGCGAGCGGTGCTGCCGGTCGCGTCGCGCTTCACGGCCGCGACTCCGGCCGGCTGCGGTGCCGCTCCGCTTCTGCCGGTTCCGGCCCCATAGCCGCCTTCCAACGGGATGGCATTGAGGAGTTCGGCAACGACGCGACGCGGGTCGACGTCGTGCATAGAGGAGCTGGTCTTGATGATCAGGCGATGAGCGAGAGCTGACTCGGCAAGCGCCTTGATGTCGTCGGGGATGACGTAGTCGCGGCCGGAGATAGCCGCCAACGCCTGGCCGGTCCGGTACAGGGCCAGCGACCCGCGCGGCGAGGCGCCCAGGTAGACGTCGGGATGCGTTCTGGTGGCGCTGACGAGGCGAACGATGTAGTCGGCCACGGCCGGATCCACGTATACCTCGCGGACAGCCTTCTGCATCTCGCGCAGCTCTTCGAGGCTCAGGACTTCGTGGAGGTCTTCGAGTGGGTGCGTGATCTTCTGCTGGTCGAGAATCGTCTGCTCGTCGGCCTGGCTTGGGTACCCGAGTCGAATCCGGAGCATGAAACGGTCCAGTTGCGCTTCGGGCAGAGCGAAGGTCCCCTCGTACTCGATCGGGTTCTGGGTGGCGATGACAAGGAAGGGCTCCGGCATGGGGTAAGTGGTTCCGTCGATCGTCGCCTGGTGCTCTTCCATGCATTCCAGCAGTGAAGACTGCGTCTTGGGCGTCGCGCGGTTGATCTCGTCGGCGAGAACCACCTGGGCCATGATCGGGCCGGGCCGGAACTCGAACTCCTGCGTCTTCTGGTTGTAGATCGAAAGCCCCGTGACGTCGGACGGCAGAAGGTCCGGCGTGAACTGGATGCGCCTGAAGCTGCAACCGAGACTCCGCGCGATGGCCTTGGCCAGCATCGTCTTGCCTGTTCCGGGCACGTCTTCAATCAGGAGGTGCCCCCGACAAAGCAACGCAACAAGGGCCAGGCGGACTTCCTGGCGCTTGCCGATGATTACGCGTTCGACGTTTGCAGCGACCCTCTCGCCAGTCTCATTGATAGTGGTCATGTGTCTCTCTTGTGGACTCGGAGGCGGTGATTCGGTCCGCGATCGGGTCGCAGAGCCTCGCAATGGCTCAGCCCCTCCGCCGCGATACGGCGACCGAGGGCCCTGCAACGACATACTACCCCGAGACGCTCGCTCAATTGTTGGTGTGATCCATCTGCGTCGACGTATCGCAACGGCACCTCAAGGAGGTCGGCCGCCACATCGCGTCGCCTTCCTAGACGAGATTTGCGCCGCGTACGTTCGATTGGGCGAGAAACTCACTGGACCGGACGATCCGGCCTTGCGGAAGGCATCGAAGGGAGAGGGACCTTCGGCCTCGTCCGCGAGTACGAGCAGGCCTGCATACCTGAGCGAAGTGCTGCAGTAACCTGCGTATGCGGACAGATGCACTCACGCCCGCATCCGGCCGACAGACTTTGGAGCAACCATGGCCGAATACGCCGCCTCGTACTGCGAGCGCTGCGGGACCAGATATACCTTCGGCTCCGGCCCGTCTGTCGGCGCGCCACTCAAGGATGCCAGAGTTCTAGCGAAGGGCCTGAAGTACTTCGTCCTGAGTAACTCCGTCTCCATGGGCGAGGCGATGGCGTACGCGCGCAACGACGTTCAGAGCAACGAATCGTCGCGCGTCACGGAGATGTTCCGCAAGACCTTCAACTTCTGCATGACGTGCCGCCAGTACGCCTGCGACAACTGCTGGAACGAAGCTCAGGGTGCTTGTCTGAGCTGCGCACCTGAGAGTGGCATCCAGCCAGTAGAACCAGCCGACCTTCTGCTCGTCCGGACCCCGGTTTCCAGGCCGGAGTCGAGCCCTGCCGGATCGACGCCTCGCGAGGGTGACGTTCCAGGCTCGATCTCCATGCGTCCGGCGATGCCTGCCTGGCCGACGCAGGATGTGCTCAGTGCCGGTGCCGCCGATTCTGGGGGCGCAAGCGCGGCTGCCGCCGCCTCAGACGCGGAATCGGCGCGCCAGGTCAACCGCCGTCTGTGGCCCATTCAGGACGACCTCGACGCCGAAAGGCTCGATCTCACGCCCGAAGAGCTCGCGCTCGTCGAGGGCCAGCTCGAGCATCTGGCCCCGCACGTGCTCGCCGATACCATCGATGCCTCGAGCGCGGAAGCCGCCCGAAACGAGGCGGCCGCGGTTGCGGCGGAACTGGTCGCCGCGGCCGAAATGGTCGCCGCTGCGGACGAAGCTGCCGAAATGGTCGCCGCCGCGGACGAAGCCGAACGGGCCGCTGCCGCGGAGCTGGTCGCCGCCGCTGACGAAGCCGCCGAGCTGGCAGCCGCCGCCCCTAAGGCCTCGGAACGCATCGCCGCCGCTGCCGTCGAGCGCGACCTTGCGAGCCACTTCGAACCCGAGGTCGGGCCGTGGCCGAGCGCCACGCCGTGGTCGGTGCGGGCGATCCAGTCTCGTGGCCACGTCCTCGGCCCGGTCGTGGTCGAGCAGTCCGGCCCCGCGGGCGTGGGACCGGAGCAGCCACTCGATCTGCCCGGCGGAGCCGTCTCGTGGGTGCCAGTGGAAACGCCGGTCGAGTCGACCTATGCAATGGAGCCTTTCGCCCAGCCGGAGTCGATCGTTCAGTTGGAGGCCGTCTCCGAGCCGGAGGCAATCGCGGAGCACGAGGCCGCATCCCAGCTCGGCGCCGACACGGTGGACGATCTCGACCGGTCCGTTCCCGAGCAGGTCATGGAGCCGATTGCCGAGCCGCTCGCCGCCGCCGCGGCAGCCGAAGCCGCTCCGATCGAGACTCCGCCAATCGAGCCAGTGGCGATTGTGCCCGCCCCGGTGCAGCAGCCCCTTTTCGACGCCCCTCTCGTCAGCACCGATCGTTGGGCGGCGACCCCGGCGCCCTGGCAGCCGATGGGAGCAAGCTGGCCGGCGCCGGTGGCACCCGACGCTCCGTGGCCCGGACCCGATCCCTCTGCTATTCCTGCGGCAATAGTCGCCGCGCAGCAGGCCGCCCAGCCCGTAGGGCCGGCCATTTGGGCTGCTTCCTCGCAGCAGGTCATGAGCCGGGGCAACGTCCGCGCTTGCCACCATTGCGCATTGCCCGTGTCAACGCACGCGCGCTTCTGCCGGCGTTGCGGGACGGAGCAGGCCTGAGCCTCGGTCGCGTCGGCTGGACTACAGGTCCAGATCCTCGAACAGGCCTGGCTGGCTCTCCTCGGAGTGCGGCGCACCTTCCGGACGAAGCAGCGATCTGACCTGCGCTCTTCGAACGTACCGGCGATGGCCCACTTTGACCGTCTGGAGCCGCCCCATGCGGGCCCAGTGGCCAATCGTGCCGGGAGCGAATCTCACGTTCGAAGCCGCGAGCAGTTCAGCCGCCTCCGATAGGGAGATCCAGTCGGCGGGTGGCTTCGACATCGCTCAGTCCGCTCCTTTCGGGGCAGTCTCGCTCGACTTCTCGCCCGAGTTGTCGCCCGACTTCTCACTCGAGGGTCCGCTCGACTCCTTCGGCGGCGCGGACGCATCCCCCGACGAGGGACTGCTCTCGCTGGATGCGGGCTTGGACGGTCGGGCGGCGCCTCGTTCTTTGCGAGCCCAACCGGATCCCTTGAAGTGGACCGCCGCCGCCACGATCGCCTTGCGCATGTGCCCGCCGCACTTGGGGCAGGCGGATGGACCGTGGCCGGCGACTGAGTGGATGACCTCCATCTCGTGGCCACAGCTCGTGCAGACGTAGTCGTAGATGGGCACTCGTTCTCCTGGACGATGGTTAGTCGCGCAACATGCGCATTCCGCATTTCGGACAGTAGAAGGAGCGCTCGTGGCCCGAATTGAAGCCGCAGTGGGCACAGACCGTTCCGGTCTGACCGATCGCCGCTACCGGCCTCTCGATAGTCACGACCCCCATGGCACTCGGCTCTGCGCGGACGTTGTTGAAGAGCCCGGCGAGCAGGCGCGCCGCCGTGCGTTCGGTGTCGCCGCGCACGCCCTTGCCGCCCCAGCCCACGACTGCTCGGACGATCATGTCGCCTGTCGTCTCGTCCCAGTGGGAGACGACGCCGCCGATGACCGCGTTGAATTCGGGATATCCACCTGTATCGACCTCGCCATCGAGCAGGCCCAGGACCACCGTCTCGAACACCAGATCGATGGCATCCACCGACTCGAGCACCATCAATGCATGCCGAGTCACCGGCAGGCGCTTGCGGTGGTAGGTCAGCCACTCGGCCGAATCGGGAAGACGGGCGATGAAAGGCGCGGCTCCGCTGAGCTCTGTGGGCAGTGGCTCGACCAGTTCCGAGTCGCTCTGTACGTAGCCGTCGAGCATACGAGTCAGTCTTGCGATCGAACCCTGGTCGGCCTTGAGGCGAACGCCCTCGCTGCTCTTCGCAGCGTAGGTGAGCTTGAGGGAGAACTCCTGGGCGCTGACTTCTTCAAACGGGGGTGGCGCCGCCGGCTTTTCAGCCGGTTTGTGCGACTTTCCGAAGAACGGCACGAGCAGTCCTCGAGACGGGCTTGGGTGACCTGCACGTATCCTAGCAGCGAGCCGGTCGAGTTTGCCTCGCCACCGTCGCGCCGCCGATGCATTTCGTCGCGTTGGCGTCAGAGTCCAAGGCGTTGGGCCAGTCGAGCTACCAGATCCTCGAGCTCGGCGGCCCGCGTCTTCACGCCTTCCACTATCGCGGCCGGAGCCTTGGAGGTGAAGGCCTCGTTGGCGAGCCGGGCCCGAGCCGCGGCAAGCATGCCTTGGGCCTCTGTCAATTCCCGCTCGAGGCGGGACCGGTCGCGGTCGTCCTGAGCATCGTCGTTGGCCGCGGGCCGAACCACGGCCTCGATGTCGCCGACGATCACCGACAGGCCGCCCGCCACTCCCCGTCGAATCGCTTCGGCGCTCGACTCGCGCTTCAGCGGCCTGGCGCGGGCCAGACGCTCGATCGCCGACCGGAGTGCGTCGAAGGTCGGACCCAGCGAATCGGGCACGTAAACGTTGACAGGCAGCCAGGAAGCGGGCTCGATGCGCGCTTCCGCGCGCGCATTTCGGACCGCTCTTACCAGTTCGATCAGGGCCGCGACCTCGACCTCAGCGGCTGTGTCTGTCGTCCCGGCGGAAGCGATGGGCCAGTCGGCGATTATCAGAAGCGACGGATCGGCGGACCCGTGGGGCAGCTTCTCCCAGATCGCTTCGGTGACGAAGGGCATGATCGGATGGAGCAGGCGCAGGTACGTGTCGAGGACCGCGACGAGCGTCCACCATGTGGCCTCTCGATCAGCCGCCGCCAGGCTTTCGTCGGCAAGTCGGATCTTGGCCAGCTCAACGCCCCAGTCGCAGTACTCGTTCCAGATCGCTTCGTACAGGGTCTGGCTGGCTTCGCCGAACGCATACAGGCGCATCGCTTCGTCCACGGCTGCCACGGTGGCGGCGGCGCGCGACAGGATCCAGCGGTCGGCCGGACCGACATGGTTTCGATCGGGAAGGGCGCGAGGCGCGCCAGCCGGGATCGACGCTGGCCGCGCGCCCAGCACGAAACGAGCCACGTTCCACAGCTTGTTGGTGAAGTTGCGCGAACTCTCGAGCTTCTCGGGGCCCAGCCGGGAGTCGTTGCCCGGCGCCGCGCCGTTGACCAGCGCGAAGCGCAGGGCGTCCGCCCCCACTTCCTCGATCGTCTCGAGCGGATCGACCGAGTTGCCCTTGGTCTTGGACATCTTCTGGCCGTACGGATCGCGAATGAGGCCCGAGAGATAGACGGTATGGAAGGGCGCCTCTCCGGTCAGGTGGATGCCCAGCATCATCATCCGGGCCACCCAAAAGAAGATGATGTCGTAGGCGGTCTCCATCACCGAGCCGGGATAGAAGCGCTCGAAGTCGTGCGTCTTCTCCGGCCAGCCGAGGGTCGAGAACGGCCACAGGCCCGAGCTGAACCATGTGTCGAAGATGTCATCGTCCTGGCGGAGCTCGGCGGCGGGTCGGCCGCACACCTGGCAGGCGGTCGGACCGGCCGGGTCGGCGGTCACGGTCGTGTGACCGTCCGGGCAGTACCAGGCCGGGATGCGATGGCCCCACCAGAGCTGGCGGCTGACGTTCCAGTCGCGCATCTCGGTCATCCAGTGTTCCCAGACCTTGACGAATCGCTCCGGCAGGATCTGCGTCTTGCCCGAACGGGTCGCCTCCAGGGCGGCAGCCGCCAGGGGCGCGACGCGAATGAACCACTGGGTCTTCAGACGCGGCTCGACGACATCGTCCGAGCGCTGGCAGCGGCCGATCAGCATCTCGTGCGGCTTGACCGAGTCCAGGTCGTCGCTCGCCTCCAGCGCAGCCACGATCTGGCGGCGCGCTTCGTATCGGTCCAGGCCGGCGAACTGGGCGCCGTTCTCGTTGACGCGGGCGGCGTCGTCCAGCACCGTGATCATGGGCAGGCCGTGGCGCTTGCCGGTGTCGTAGTCGTCCTGATCGTGGGCGGGCGTGATCTTCACCGCCCCGGTTCCGAAAGCGCGGTCCACGACGGAGTCGGCGATGATCGGCACCGCGCGATCCGCGAACGGGATCATGGCCCGTCGGCCGACCAACGCGGTGTAGCGCGGATCTTCCGGATTGACGGCCACGGCGGTGTCGCCCAGGAGCGTCTCCGGGCGCGTGGTCGCGACCGAGATCCAGGCGTTCGGGTCCGGGGCTCCCGTCGACTCGTCGATCAGGTGGTAGCGCATGGTCCACAAGCTGCCCGCAGTCTCCTTCGGGACCACCTCCAGGTCCGAAACGCTCGTCCTGCAGCCGGGGCACCAGTGGATCAGCGCTTCGGTGCGGTAGGCCAATCCCTCGCTGTAGAGCCTTGAGAAGGCTTCGCGTACGGCGCTGGCCGAGAAGTCGTCCATCGTGAAGCGCAGGCGCGTCATGTCGAGCGAGGCTCCGACGCGGCGCTGCTGGGAGAGGATCGTCTCGCGAGTCGTGCGCACGAACTCCCACATCGCCTCGAGGTACTTCTCTCGGCCGAGCGTTGCGCGCGTCTCCCCTCGCGCGGCCAGTAGCTTGTCGAGCACGTACTGGGCGGCGATCGAAGCATGATCCAGCCCAGGCAGGAAGAGCGCCGGCCGGCCCTGCATTCGAGCGTGGCGGGTCATCAGGTCTTCGACGGTGGAGCGCTGAGCGTGGCCCAGATGCAGCGAACCGGTCACGTTTGGCGGCGGCTGGATGATGACGAAGGGCTGCTTGGTCCAGTCGGCGCGCGAGCCCTTGCCGTCCGGGTTGAAGACGTCGGCGTCCAGCCAGCTTTGGAAGATGGCGTGCTCGACATCCCCGGGCCGGTAGGCCTTCGCCAGTTCCGCCTCCTGGCCCTTTCCTCCGCCCTTTGCTTTTGCCGTATCGGCCATCGATCGCTCCAATGAAGCGACCCGCTCGCCCAGCGGACGAACGGGTCGTGGTACCACCTGCTGGTTCGGCGTCGCCCGGGGCCGGTCATCCCGGCCACCGCTCGTGGCGAACGCCCTCGAGGCGCGCTATCGGGCGCCTCCCGCACAACTCGCGAGCTACGTTCGCGCCGCTCCGACTGCGGGGCTTTCAGCCACGCGCCCAGCGGCGCAGGCCCCGTTCTCTGCCAGCCGGCTGGCGACGCTACTCTTCTCGGTCAACGCCGTGAAGGCCGCGATCGTAGCACAGGCACCGAAGCCGGCCGGCGCGTCACCTCGGCGCGGCCCCGATAGTCCAACCGCCATGGAATACCGAGCACTAACCCCGGCCGACCGAGTCGAGTGGGCGCGCCTCTTGGCGCACTCCTTCGGCCGGACCCAGGACCAGATGGAGCAGTTGATCGGCTGGTTCCACGCCGGCTTTCCGCTCGTCACCTGGGGCGCCTGGGACGGCGACCGGCTCGTCGCTCAGTACAACTGCCGGCTGCTCAAGATCAACGTCCCGGGATATCCCGAACCGATGCTCGCCGGAATGGGGCTCAACATGGCTGTCGATTCAGCGTACCGCGGCCGGGGCCTGCTGGAGTCGGTGGCAAATCCGGTCCACGAGATGATCAAGCAGCAAGGTTGCGTTGCGGGCGTCGGGTTCTCCAGCCGGGGCGGTCTGGCGGTCACTCGCAAGAGCAGTTCTTACGCCTATCGAGTCCTCGGTCCGATGATATCCGCGCTCGTGATCCTGTCTCATCGAAGTTACCCCGAGCCGCTGACCCTCACCGAAACCTGGCCTGAGGGCCGCTTCGACGTTCTGCGGGCCGATGATCGCCTGGTCAGCTACGCGGCTACGGCCGAATCGATCCGCCACCGGTTCGCCGAGCACCCGTTCCGCCGCTACCGTTTTGGGGTATGGCGAGAAGGCGATGCGATACGCGGTCTGGTGGTGTATCGGCCGGTGCGGCTCCGGGGAGTGGCCGCTGTCGCCCTGCTCGCGGCGTACGGTGACGACCTGCCGCCTCTCCTCGGCCGCTGGGCGGGCGCCCTCACGCGGACCGGGGTCCGGTTCGTCCACGTCGTCACTTCGCCGGCGTCCCCGCTCCGGGGAATGCTGCGCACTCTGGGCCTCCAGATGACGGTTCCGGTCAGCCGGGATCCATATCACCTCATCGCCCGCGCCCTCCAGGACGACACGCCATCGGTCCTCTTCGACCTGAACCACTGGGATTGCGTCGGGGGCGACATCCTTTGACGAGGGAGAAGATGCCTGTGCCGGCCGCGCTTGACGGGATCCGAGTCCTGGACCTGAGCCGGTTCGTCGCCGGTCCCTTCTGCGCCCAGCTGCTTGGCGACATGGGCGCGGAGGTGATCAAGGTGGAGCGCCCAGGCGGCGAGGACGGGCGTCACCAGGGCGCGCGGTATCGCGGCGAAAGCCTCTACACCATGGCGTACAACCGGAACAAGTTCGGGATCACGCTCGATACGCGGCACCCCGCCGCAAAGGGAATCCTCGAGCAGCTCATTCGCCTGTCCGACGTGCTGGTCGAGAACTACCGGCCGGGGACCCTGGATGCGATGGGCTTGGACGCGGCGCGGCTCCACGACCTGAACCGGAGGCTCGTCGTCACGTCGCTGTCCGGGTTCGGCCAGACCGGACCGCTGGCGTCGCGGGCACTGTTCGACCCCATCGCACAGGCGACCTCGGGGCTGATGAGCATGACCGGCGAGCAGGATGGTCCGCCGACATTGACCGGCACGTACATCGCGGATCACGTCGCCGGCTTGTACGGGGCGATCGGGACGTTGCTCGCTCTCCGCTCGCGGGAAGCGACCGGGATGGGGCAGCTGGTCGACGTGGCCTCCCTCGACGCGCTCTTCTCGTGTCTCGGCACGAGGCCGTTGGAAGTCGCGATGCTGAGTCTGGCGCCCCGGCGTGGCGGATCGCGCGATGGGTTCAGCTGTCCGGCAAACCTCTTTCCTGCCGCGGATGGGCACGTTTACATCCACGGCGGTACCGACTCGCTCTTCCCGCGACTCTGTACTGCGATGGGTCGGGCGGACCTCGCGGCACAGGAGCGGTTGCGCGATGTGTCGGGTCGTATGGCCGCGGTGGACGAGCTGGAAGCGGTCGTTTCTCGGTGGACGATGGCCCGCACCCTGGCCGAGATCTCAGGCGTGCTGACCGCGGCGGGCGTCCCTTTCGGTGCCGTCGCGGAGATAACCGATGCTGTCGCGTCGCCTCAGATCGCCGCTCGCGAGATGCTCGTGGAGCTCGAACACGCGGCGCTCGGCACCATCACCCTGACCGGACTGCCGGTGAAGCTCAGCGCCACGCCAGGATCGATTCGCAAGGCGCCACCGATGGTCGGTGAAGACAACGACGCTATCTACGGCGGGCTGCTAGGTCGCAGCTCAGCTGAAATCGCCGAGTTGCGCGCATCGGGCGTCGTCTAGTTCCCTCGCCGACCAGGGTTATGCGCTCTGGCCGCGCTCCGCGAGGAACTCCTCGTAGTTCGTCTCGTCGACGCCTTCATCGATCTGACTCTTGGTCAGGAGGAGCGGCGGCCGGCCTTCCCGGATCGTTTCCTGGGTGATGATGCACTTTCGGATCTCGGCGTGGTCCGGGATGTCGTACATCACGTCGAGGAGCGACTCCTCCACGATCGACCGCAAGGCGCGGGCGCCGGTCTTGCGGGTTATGGCCACCTCGGCAGCAGCCTCGAGGGCGTCCTGCGTGAAGACGAGCTCGACCTTGTCGAGCGACAGGAACTTCTGGAACTGGCGGGCGATCGCGTTCTTCGGCTCGGTGAGGACCCGAACCAGGTCTTCCGCGGTCAGAGGCGACAGCGTCACTTCGACCGGCAGCCGGCCGACGAACTCAGGGATCAGGCCGAACCTGAGCAGGTCCTCGGGCATCATCTTCTCGAGGATCTTCTCGCGGTCCACCACCGGCATGTGGTTCTCGGCCCCGAAACCCATGGAGCGCTTACCGACTCGCTCCTCGATGAGCTTCTCGACTCCGTCGAAAGCTCCGCCGCAGATGAACAGGATGTTCGTCGTGTCGATCTGGATGAAGTCCTGGTGAGGGTGCTTGCGGCCGCCCTGAGGAGGCACGTTCGCCAGAGTTCCCTCGAGGATCTTCAGCAACGCCTGCTGGACGCCCTCGCCGCTGACGTCGCGAGTGATCGACGGGTTGTCCGCCTTGCGGGCGATCTTGTCGATCTCGTCGATGTAGATGATGCCGCGCTGGGCCCGAGCGACGTCGAAGTCGGCGGCCTGGATCAGCCGCAGCAGAATGTTCTCGACATCCTCACCGACGTAGCCGGCCTCCGTGAGGGAGGTGGCATCGGCGATGCAGAACGGCACGTCGAGGATCCTGGCCAGGGTCTGGGCGAGCAGCGTCTTGCCCGAGCCCGTAGGTCCGACCAGGAGAATATTCGACTTCTGGAGCTCGACGTCGTCGATCTGGTGGCCGGCGTTGACTCGTTTGTAGTGGTTGTGGACCGCTACCGAGAGAACCTTCTTGGCCTTGTCCTGGCTGATTACGTACTGGTCCAGCGCCAGCTTGATGGCGCGTGGATTCGGCAGCTTGGCGGCCTGCGGCTTGGTCCGCGGCGCGTCGAGCATCTCCTCTTCGATGATTTCCTGGCAGAGGTTGATGCATTCGTCGCAGATGTAGACGCCCTGCCCGGCAATCAGCTTGCGAACCTGCTCCTGGCTCTTGCCGCAGAAGCTGCACCGATATGGGACTTTGGGGCCGTTCTTGGGTGTCGTCACGCGCCTAGCCCTGCCCTTCGCGCCTTAGCCCGGTCATCGCCCGTCGTCAGCCGCGGGCTGTGCACCATTCCGGTCTTCGCCGCCTTGCTCCTTCTCCGCGCCTGCGGAGATCGCCACAATCCTACCTGCTAGTGGGTCGCCGGTTGCGGAGTACACAGCATCGATGATGCCGTATTCCTTGGCCTCCACGGGAGACATGAAAAAGTCCCGGGAGGTATCGGCAACTATCTTCTCGAGCGGTTGCCCGGAGTGCCGGCTGAGGATTTCGTGATTCGTGTTGACCAGGGTTTCCATCTCCTTGACCTGGATGAAGACGTCGGGAGTGTTGCCCCGGAAACCGCCAGAACCCTGGTGGATCATGATCCGGCTGTGGGGCAGCGCGAACCGCTTGCCGGGTGCGCCCGCCGCCAGCAGAACCGCGGCCATGCTGGCCGCCATGCCGATGCAGATCGTGCTGACTGGGGCGCGGACGTACTGCATCGTGTCGTAGATCGCCAGACCGCTCGTGATGACGCCGCCGGGCGAGTTGATGTAGAGGCTGATGTCTCGTTCCGGATCCTCGGCGTCGAGGAACAGCAGCTGCGCGATCACGAGGTTTGCGACGTTGTCCTCGATCGCGTCGCCGAGGAAGATGATCCTCTCCCGCAGCAGGCGCGAGTAGATGTCATAGGCGCGCTCGCCACGGCTCGAGGACTCGATCACCATCGGCACGAGCATCTGACCGTCTCCTCTGTGCTGTGAGCTGTTAGGCGCCGGCCGGGGCGGTTGTGGACGGCTCCAGGCTTCCGGGGTCTGTAACTCCAACCGAGGCGGCAGCCTGTCCCGACTCGGAGCCGATCGGCGAATCTCCGTCGGCGTCCTCGAGATGCTTCAATCGCGGCGCTTCCGGATGGGCCTCGAGCCACTCATCTACGAGCTGCTCGACGGTACGGGATCGCCGGATCGTGCTTCTGATGTAGTTTCGCCCACGTTCCGACTCGAAGTAGCGGACCATGCTCTGGTCTTTCGCGTAGCGCAACCGGGCCTTGTCGATCTCGGCCTCGACCGTGGCATCGGGGACGTCCACTCCCTTGGCCTTGGCAATCTCGGACAGCACCAGAAGCGTCTTGACCCGCTTCTCGGCTTGCGGTCGGAATTCGGCGTGGAGCTCCTCGGATGTCTTGCCGACGACCTTGAGGTAGGCCTCCTCCCCGATCCCCTGCCGGGCCAGCGCCGAACGAAGCTCGTCGTGCATGACCTCGATCTCCTGGTCGATCAGGATGTCGGGCGGTTCAACCGAGGCGTTGGCAGTGGCGAAATCGATGATCTTGTCGGCGAATTCGTGGCGGGCGTGGTCGAGGGCGTTTTCCTCGAGACGCTTCCGCAACTCGGCTGTGAGCTCGGCCAGGTCCGCGAACTTTCCGACGGATCGGGCGAACTCGTCGTCGGCTACCGGCAGGATCTTCTCGCGCAAGTCCTTGACCTCGACCGCGAAATGGGCCGTCTGACCGCGCAGAGACTCCTCCTGGTACTCGTCGGGGAAGACGATGTCGAATTCGCGCTTTTCGCCCTTCTCGGCGCCGACGAGGTGGTCCTCGAAACCGGGGATGAGGCGATCATCGCCCAGCACCAGCGGCATCCGCTCCGACGACCCGCCGTCGAAAGGCACGCCATCGCGCGTTCCGACGAAACCGATTACGGCGTAGTCGCCCTTCAGGGCACCGCGATCGGAGACTGGCTCGAGGTGGCCCTCGGCGTCGCGCAGCTCGTCGAGGACTTTCTCGACCATGGTTTCGTCGACGGGATTGACTACCGGCTTGAAGTTGAAGTCTTCGTAGTCGCCGAGCGTGATTTCCGGTCGAACCTGCACGACTGCCTTGAAGATGAGCGGCTTGCCTTCTTCGGCTTGTGTCACTTCCACTTCCGGCGAGGTGAGGGGCGCCAGATCCGACTCCCGCATCGCTTCTCGGAATGCGTCGTCGACGAGATGGTCGACGGCCTCGTCGAGGATGGCGGTCGGGCCCAGGAAACGCTCGAGTACCACACGCGGCGTCTTGCCGGGCCGGAACCCGGAGACGCGGGTCTCACGGGAGATCCGGCGCACGGCTTCTTCTATGGCGCGAGTAAGCCGCTCGGGCGGCAACTCGAAGTCGATCTGGAGGCGGGACTTGGGGAGGTTGGTGGTGGTGGTCTGCATCGCCGGCCGATTATAGGGGCCGCCGCGCGGCAAGGCCGGGAGCGCGGCGCATTCGATCCGATCCGGCCATCGACCGGGCTCAGCAGCTCAGGCCGTTGCCTCCGCCACCGCCGCTCGAGCCCGAGCCGGCCGGCACGCCGTCGAGGCCGTGGGCGACCTGATTGTGGATCTTGTTGACCATCGCCTGGTCGACGTATTCGCTGTAGCCGCTCGAAGGGCCGAAGACGTAGCTCTTCACGTCGCTGCCGGCGATCTGCCCTGCCAGCGCCGCAAGTTGCGGGGCGGCCGACTCGGGCATGTCCGTCCACACGAGCCCGCCCACCTGGCCTACGGCGTCGAGGATGTCGCCCAAGCGCGGGATCAGCGAACAGGGATGGGCGAACTGTTGGCGGACCGCCTTTATGACGAGCTGCTGACGCTCCATCCGCTGGAAGTCGTCGGCCTGGTGGCGACTGCGGGCGAACTCGAGCGCGGTTATGCCATCCATATGTTGCAGCCCGGGAGCGATGTTCACCACTGTGTCCCCGCTGCCGTCGGCCTTCGGATAGTTCGGATCGTTGATCGCATACGGCACGTCGATCGAGAGCCCGCCGAGGGCGTCGACCAGGTTTACGAAGCCCATCAGGTTGATGAGCACGGTGCCGTCTACGTGGACCCCGGTGAGCGCGCCGATCGCGCCCTCGAGCGCGTAGGTACCGCGCTGGAAATCGGTGCCCGGGTACGGGAACTGCTTGGCGTTGATGACGGCGGCTCGCCACAGGGCATTGAGCATGTCGTTGCCGCCGAGTGCGGGGTCGCCGTAGAAGCCATCGAAGCAGCGGCAAGCGAAGCTGCCGGCCGACTCGGGGGGCAGCGGCACATTGAACAGGTTGCGCGGGATCCCGTACATCGCCGCCTGCCCGGTCGCGATCTTCACCTGAAGCAGGATCATGGTGTCGGTCCGCAGGTCCCACTGGTTTCCGGTGCCGCGCCCAACGCCCTCGTCGGCACCGATGAGGAGGACGTTCAAGTAGCCGTCGTTCGCCCAGTCGGTCGCGGTGCCGGATCCGATCGAGCCCGTCGGCACGGAGTACACGAACTGGGAGGGACTGGGGCCCTGGGACCCGTTCGCTCCGGAAGCGCCAGCGCTAGGGGTGCTGTCGGGCGGGATGCTCTCCGCCGGCGGAAGCGTCTGGCCGACAGCGAGATTGCCGCCGTTCTGCCAGCCGCACGGTGCGCCGGGGTTGAACACGCACGAGACGGCCTGCTGCGACTTGAGAACGATGACGCCGAGACCCGTGTGCACACCCACTGTGGCAACGAGCACGATGCCGAGAACTCCGATCGTGGCCCAGGCGGCGGGTTGCCTTCGTCCGGCCGATACGGGAGGCCGAGCGAGCCTGTAGGCGTCCGTGACCGCCCAGAGGTGATACGCGAGCGCTAGCAGGTCGACGATCAGCAGCCTGGTGAGCCAGTCGCGCGAAAGAAGCGTGCCGAGCAGGTCGTGTCGAGCGAACAAAGCCACGGCGACGATCGTGGCGACAAGCGACAGGGCGGGAATGGCGACTATGGCACCGCGGCGCGGCTGTCCGGCTGCGGCTTGCCCGAGGCCCGGGACCAGGAGCGATAGGAATGCCGCTACCGCCGGGGATCGCCTGGGGAAGCCGGCGCGCATATGTCTACCTCGTTCGTTGCCACGTCACCGGTCCCACGCCGCGCTCTTGGGCGCGAGCGCTCGCGTCCCAGGTGCTTTGGTGGGCAAGGCGGGACTTGAACCCGCACGCCGCTTACGCGGCACCAGCTCCTAAGGCTGGCGCGTCTGCCATTTCGCCACTCGCCCGCGGCTGCAGAGTCTAGCGGGGCCCTGGCGCCGCCGCTCCGCGACCGGCACGACGGGAGCGGATTCGTTCCTTGGCCGCCGCGAAACTGCCGCCCTCGGGACGGAATAGCTCCTTGGCGAGCCTCTTCCCAGCTTCGGCCGTAACCGGACGCAGGACGTTGCCGCCGAGCTCGGAAAGCGTGCCCTTGAGGTCCCGCGCCTCTCGCTGCGGGCGGCTCTTCTCCAGGTAGTAGGCGAATTCGCGCTCCAGGAGACCGCGCACCATGTCCCCGTCGTCCCCCAGGGAGCGGAGAGCCTTGTCGATCTGTTTGGGGAGCATCGACTTGGGCAGGTCCGCCCTGGGGCCCAGAACGGCGCGCCTGATGAGGCGATACGTGCGCTTGGGTCCTCCCAGAGCGACGAAGGCCGTCCCCGCTGCAAGGCCCACGGTCTTGCCCGGAGAGCGGCGGATCTTGGCCGGAATGTCGACAGCCGAGCGACCGGCAGCTTCGAGCCTGACGACTTCGTCGAACAGAAGCTGGCGACTGGCTATTGCTTCCGCGCGAGCGGCAGCTGTTCGCGCACCCACTCGATCGTCTCCTTGGTGGTTTCGATTGTCTGTTCGGGCATGAAACGCACCTTGAGCGCGTCTATGTCGATGTGAGTGATAACGAGGACGGCGGCCACTGCGGGCCACACACCGAGGAAGACCGCGAGTCCGATGGCGATCGCGATGTTCCAGCTTATGGGCACGCCCGTGACCGCCCCGAGGAATGCGCCAACAGCGGCTGCGACGACACCGACGACGAGCGCGGAGGCGATCCGCCCCACGATGCCGCGTCCGAAGAACAGTGCGATCACGAAGCCGAGCAGGGCGAAAAGCCCGGCCAGGACGATGACGGCCGTTGCAATCGGCCGATCGATCACGGCCATCTGATGTCCGTCCGGCGGCCAGGTCAGACCGCTGAAGAAGTGGTCGGCGACCCAGCCCCAGCCCTGGTTGGTGAGATTGAGCCCCAGGAGGAGGGCGACCGCGACGCCGGCGATCAAAGCGACGAATACCGACAGGCCGATACGCCCCGTCGAGGCAGGGAATATGAGCAGTATCAGGGTGACGGCGATCGCGAGAAGTAACTCCGTCCCGTGTAGGGCACCCCAGCCGATCGACCCGAAGAGCCACTGGTCGAGCCAGAGGATCGTGCCGATCGATGCGAGCATGCTGGCCACCAACAGCACGCCGAGGGCGATGCCGCCCAGCATCGCCGCGCGTTTCAGCTCGCCGGCAATCTCGCCGATCTCGATCTTCGCGAGCCGGACGTGAGCGCCGACGAGGCCGAGCAGCGCACTCCTGGTGCGCCCGAACTGCTCGCCCAGACCGGGAGCCGAGCCAGTCGAATGTTTCTCGCTGGGATCCTGCCCGGCGTGGGCCGGATCGGTCGAGGAGGGCCGGTTAGCCAAGGGACCTCCTTCGGTAGTGGTTTCGAGACAGCAACACGATCATAGCAGCGGCGGGGCCGACAACGAACCCCGCACCGTCCCGCGCGTCCCGGGCGTGGCCGATCGTCCGGGCGAAGGCGTCGGCGCGCCGCCGGACGCCGGACGCCAGACCGATTACGCTCCGCTCATGGACGAAGCCGTCGAGTCCCGTGGCGAGAGCAGCCGCCCGGGTCCGCTGCATACCGCGGTTCTGCTCGCGATCGGCAGCGAGTTGACCGTCGGCGAGACCCGCGACACCAACACCGGGGAGCTGGCGCGATCCCTCGCCAGCGAGGGCGTAGACGTCCTGTGGATCTCGGCTCTGCCGGATCGCCGCGCCACGGTCGAGGACGCACTCCGTGCCGGGCTCGCTTCCGCATCGCTGATCGTCACTACGGGCGGATTGGGCCCCACGCCGGACGACCTGACCCGCGAGGCGATTGCCGCCGTCTGCGGAGAGCAGCCCACGATCGACCCGGAACTGGAGAAGTGGCTTCACCACATGTTCGAGCGGCGGGGAATTGCCCTTCCGCCTTCCAATCTCAAGCAGGCGTGGGTGATCCCATCGAGCACGATCATTCCCAACGAGCGTGGCACCGCACCCGGTTGGTGGCTGGACCGCCCGGATGGGCGGGTCATCGTGGCGCTGCCCGGGCCGCCGCGCGAGATGCTGCCGATGTGGGAGGGCTGGGTCATCCCTCGCCTTCGCGGCATGGGTCTGGGCCGGGAACACGCCTCGCGCACCTACCGCCTCACGGGGATCGGCGAGTCGTCCGTGGCGGATGCCCTCGGCGAGCCTTTGCTGCGAGCCACAAACCCGATCGTGGCGACCTACGCCCGCGCCGAGGCCGTCGACGTTCGCATCTCGGCCACAGCTGAGGTCGGTCGCTCCGCCCTGGAACTGGTGGATCTGGCCTCCGAGAACGTGCTCGCCGCGGTCGGTAAGCATGTCTGGGGTAGCGCCGACGACACGTGGTCGGCCGTCCTCGGGCGCGAATTGGGCGAACGCGGCTGGAACCTGGCCGTTGTCGAAGCCGGTACGGGTGGCTCCACGGTCCGGCTCCTCGGCGACGCCCCGTGGCTGCGCGCCGCCTCGGTCCTCGAGCAAGGAGGCTCGGCTCCCAATGCCTACGTGGCCGAACTCGCGCATCGGGTTCAGCGCGACAACGGCGCCGTGATCGGTCTGGCGGTGAGAGCCCACGAAGCCGGGGAAGACACGCAAGTGGAGTTCGCCGCCGTGGGCCCCTGGGGAGTCGCGACCGGCCGCCAGACCGCGTTCCTCGGCGGAGAGGAGGGCCGCCGCAGGGCAGGTCTGGCCGCCGCGGCATTCTTGCTGCAGGCAGTGCGCGGGGAACGAGTTCTGAAGGACAATACGAGCCGGAGCGATCCGGCCAATCCGGGCAGTGGGAGCAACGCATGATCACCGGTGAGAGCGTCACCGCAACCGAGCTGGCGGGTCTGCCTCTGTTCACCGGGCTCGGCGAAGAAGACCTAGAGACGCTCGCAGGGGGCTCCTCCCGGCACCGTCTGGCCGACGGAGAAACGCTGGTGGAGGCGGGCTCGCGGATTTCCGAGGTTCACTGGCTCGAGCAGGGCAAGCTCGCCCTTCGCGTGCGCCACGACAACCGCTGGGTTCTGGTCTCGACGCTCCACGCCGGCGATCTGCTCGGCTGGTCGGCGTTGCGCGAGGAACCGACGGCGCTTTCGACGGCGCGGGCGATCGGACCCGCCGTGATCATATCGATGCCGGCGTCGGGACTGCTCAGCCTGCTCGCGGGCGGATCGGCCCATTCCGAACTGCTGCTGCGCAGGCTTTTCGCGATCGCGACTCAACACCTGGACGAGAGCCGTGCCCAGCTCCTGCAGCTTGGCCGCGAAGGGGTCATTTCGGCCGGTTAGCGCCGCGATGCTCGGGTTAGCGCCGCGATGCTCGGGTTAGCGCCGCGATGCCTGCGTCAGCGCGGCCAGGTCGCAGATGACCATCGTGTCGCCGTCCATCCGCAGGAGGCCTTCCTCCACGAAGTCGCCCAGGAGTTTGTTCACGCTCTGACGCGTGGCGCCGATCATCGCGGCAAGGTCGCCCTGGGTCAGAGGAGACGGCAATCGCATCGATCCATCGGCGACACGCTCCCCATGCTCTTCGGCCAGCCTCAACAGGCGGGCCGCCAGCCGGCCCGTGAGATCGAGGAAGTGCAACTCCGCAACATAGGTCGTCAGGCGGCGGACCTCGCCGGCAAGAGCGATCAGGAGCGCCTCCCGAATCGCGGGCTCGCCGGCGACCAGGGCGCGGAGCTGCTCGCGGGGGAGAGCCAGCATCTCCGTCGCCTCGAGAGCAATCGCACTGGCGGATCGGGGCGCGCCGTCGATGAGCGCCAGCTCGCCAAGGAAGTCGCCCCGCCGCAAAGTGGCCAGGATCGCCTCCTCACCGTCCTCCGAGGGCACGACCACTTTCACCACGCCCGAGGCCACGATGAAGAGGGCGTCGCCGGGATCTCCCTGGTGAAAGATGACCTCGCCGCGCTTGAATCGGCGCATGCGGAGGTTACGGGCGAGCGACTGCAGCGAATCCGGGCCGAGACCCTGAAAGAGTCGGCAACGACCGAGCGCCTCGACTCCGAACTCGGCTTGAAACATGACCACATCGTACAGTGCCATTCGACGTCAGCGGCCATTCAGCCGCGCCGAAATATGCGACGCCGTCCGCCGGTCGCGCCTACGATGGCGGAGTGAGAAGTCGAACCACGACCCTCCGATTTCTGGGTGCCGCGGCTGCGGTGACGATCGTGGTCGCCGTCCTGAGCGGCGCCGCAATCCTTGGGAGACCGGTCGGCGGCGCGTCCTCTCCGTCCCGCGACGCGCAAGCGTCCAGCCCGGAACCGTCGGGAACCGCCTCCTTAGGGTCGCCCGCTGGGACCCAGCCCCCGACCGCTACCGCGACTCTCGGGGCCACGCCGTCTCCCACGACCTCGATTGCATCGGCACCTGGGCTGCCATCCTTGTTGGGCGCGATCGGCGACTCGTACAGCCAGGGTTACAGCGTGTCGCCACAACATCGCTACGACAACCCAGCCTATTCCTGGGTAGTAGGGAGCGCCAAAGGGGACGGTATCTACAGCCTGCGCGAGAGGTTCCAGGCGCTGGGAGCGAGTTTGACGGTCGTCGATGCCGCCACGTCGGGCAAGAAGATGAACGATGCACCCCGTCAGGCGGCGAATGTCGTGGCCGCGGCGCGGAAGCTGGGCGCCGGTCGGACGGCCTACGTCACATTCGAGCTGGGGACCAACGACTTGTGTGACGACGCAAAAACCGACCCCTCCGACTTCGAAGCTCAGCTGGACTCGGCGATCTCCATCCTTCGGGGCGGCCTGCCGGTCGGCAGCGAGCTCCTGATGCTCCCGATCCCCGACTTCGATCATTTCCACTCGATAACCCAGGCGGATCCGCAGGCCCGGGCAAGCCTCGCGCTGAACGTCAACTCGCGAAACTGTGCCCCATTCCTGGGCTCGAACGGACCACTCACACTGGATCAGGCCGGAGCGGCGATGGTCGAATACAACTCGATTCTCCTGAACGCCTGCGACACCATCCAGGCGACAGACGGGGCTTCGGGCCGGCTCTACTGCCGCACCGGGCAGGCGCTTCTCTCCGGACGCGACTTCACCATCGGGGACTTGAGCACGGTGGACTACTTCCATCCCTCGCTCTCGGGTCAGGCCAAGATCGCGGCGGCGGCCTGGCGCGCAGGCACCTGGGGCGCCACTTCGCTGCCGGCGGGCGGCTGACTATCTGTTGAGATCGCCGCCCTGGTCGGAGGACCTCGGCCGATCGAGACCGTTCAGGGCCGCCTCCGCCGCGAGGAACGCCTCGGCCTCCTCGACTGCGCCGATGGCGGCCGCTTCCCGTGCCGCTTGCCGTAGCAACGGCAGCGCCCGCTCTGCATCCCCCGCCGCGACCCGGTGACGTGCCAGCTCGGCGGCGCCAACCGGAGGATCGACCGTTTCAAGCCGATCCGCAAGCGTCGCGTGGAGCTCTCGGCGCCGGGGAGCCAGAAGCCGTCCATAGGCCGCATCCATGAACAGCTGATGCTTGAACTTCCATTTGGCCGTGCCGTCGACCCCTTCCTCGGACCGAGCCAGGATGCCGGCCTCCGCGAGTTGCGCCAGTTCGGATGTTCCGCTCCTGAGGCCGCGTAGTTCGCACAGCAGCCACTCGGGGAATGTCATCCCGATGACGGATGCCAGCTCCAGGGCACCCCGCGGACCCACGGGAAGGGCGTCGATACGTGCGCCGAGTAGGGCTCGCAGGCTGAGGGGAACGCTGCGTCGGGCTGCACCTCGATCGATCCGGAGGTGTTTTCCAACTTCCTCCAGACCGCCGCCGTCGCCCAGCGTGCGAAGGATCTCTGTCACGAACAGCGCATTGCCGGAAGTCCGCTGATACAACCAGCGGGCCGACTCGACCTCCAGGCTCCCGCCTGCCGTTGCAGTCCCCAGTTGTTCCGTCGCCTCGGCATCGAGCCCGCCGAGCTCGATCAGTTCGACCCCCGGCATGTCGACCCAGTCCGGAAGGACCGGCGGGCGCGCGGCCGTCAGCACTACCAGCGGCACTTCGGCCGCGAGACGAACCATTTCAGCCATCAGAACGCGGCTCGAAGGATCGATCCAGTGGAAATCGTCCAGCACGACGCAGCGTGGTTTCTCGGCAACCATGTAGGCGATCCACTGTCGCGCGGCCAGGCGAAAACCGGCCATCACCTCCCCCGGATCTGCCGGCCGGGCAAAGCTCGGGTCCCAGCCCTCTTCGGGCACCAGGAGCATGTCGGAGTCGTGCGCAAGCACCGTCAGGGCGCCCCGTACGAGTCGCAGCGCTTCGGGGTCCTGCTCAGGCCCAGGGTCGAGGAAGACCTCGCGCCCGAGGATCCCGGCTTTGACGCCTTTCTCCTCGGCTAGCCATTCCACAAGGTTGCGGACGGCCCGATACGGAGACTCCATGCCATGGGGCGCGTTGTCGATCCATATCCAGCCGAAGCCGGCCGCTCGAGCGTCGCCTTCGACATCGCACAGCAGCCTCGACTTACCGACGCCGGGTTCGCCAGTGACTACCACCGCACCGCCTCGGCCGGTCGCGGCAGTGCTCTTCAGCACGTCCACGAGACGCGCCCGCTCGGGGTCGCGGCCTACGAGCGGAGTTGTGCTCGCGGAGGAGTGGCCGATCATGCGGCGTACCGAGCGCAGCTTGTGGACCCCCACGGGGCGACTCTGGCCCCTCAGCAGGCGCTCACCCACCCTCTCGACGCCGGCGCGCGGTGCGACGGCCGATGCCGTGGCCTGGTCGAGGAGCACTTCCCCGGGTTCCGCGAGCTGCTGGAGTCGTGCCGCGGTCGTCATCGGTTCGCCCGTGAGGGCCATCGAGCGCGAGCCCGCCATCTCCCGTACACCCGCGACCACTTCTCCGGTAGCGATTCCGATTCGAAGCTCGAACGGACGCGAGTCGCCGACGACGACGCGCCCAAGCGCTTGCTGCATCTCGACGGCGCACAGGCACGATCGCAACGCATCGTCGTCGTGCGCGACCGGCACGCCAAAGACGGCCAGAACGGCGTCCCCGACGAACTTCTCGAGCGACCCGCCGAAGTGGACGACGGCTTCAGCCAGCGCCTTGAGAGCGCGATCGACTCGGGAGCGAACCTCCTCCGGGTCGAGCTCGTCCACCAGCTTCGTGTACCCGACGAGGTCCGCGAAGAGTGCCGTGACGATCCGGCGGTCGCCCTCTTTCAGATCGTCCATGGGGCTGTCGAGGCGACTGCCGCAGAGATGGCAAAAGCGCGCTCCAGGGTTCGTCGGCGCGGCGCAATCTGGGCAGGTCACTACGTCTCCCTCGGCATAGTAGACATCGATGGTACGCCCTACGATCGGCCCGTGGCACGCGTACCCGCAGAGCCGGGCGTGCGTGCGATAGCGACCTCAGGAAATGGTCAAGACCGGCTGCTGTCGGGCGGCTTGAACGCTGACCTTCCCGGCAATCGCCCTGGCGACATGCTCCAGTGCCTGGGCTGCCGGACCTGGCTGGCTCTGCGCCACTGCCGGCACCCCAACATCCGCGCCCTGGCGCAGAGTCACGTCGAGCGGGATCCCGCCCAGGAAGTCGAGGCCGTTCTCCGACGCGAAGCGCTCGCCGCCCCCGCGACCGAACAGATCGGTCACTTCACCGCAATGGGCGCACACGTAGCCCGACATGTTTTCGACGACGCCGAGGATCGGCACGCTGACGCGCCTGAACATGGCCAGCGCCTTGGTCACGTCCGCAAGCGACACAAGCTGGGGCGTCGTCACGAGAACTGCGCCGGTGAGCGGCACGGCCTGGGCCAGCGTCAGCTGTGCGTCCGATGTCCCGGGCGGCAGGTCCACCACGAGATAGTCCAGCTCTCCCCAGTCCACGTCGCGGAGGAATTGCTGGATCGCGCCGCCAACCAGCGGCCCACGCCAAACCACCGGCTGGCCCTCGGGAATGAAGAACTGGATCGACATCACCTTGACGCCATAGGCTTCGATCGGGGTGATTTTGCCGCTCGGGCTCGCGACCGGCTGGCCTTCGGCTCCGATCATCATCGGGATGTTGGGGCCCGTGATGTCTGCGTCGAGCAGACCGACCGAGGCGCCGGATTGCGCGAGAGCCACCGCCAGGTTGACGCTCACAGTCGTCTTGCCTACTCCGCCCTTGCCGGACGCGACCGCCACGATGTTCTTTACGCCCGGCAATAGCTGCGGGCTCGTGGGCGTGGACCGTCGGACCGCCGAGCTCCAGCTGAGCACGATCTGCTCTACTCCGATCGGCCGGAGGGCAGCTTCGACTCGCGCCTCGATCTCGTCCTTGAGGGGACAGGCGGGGGTCGTGAGTTCGATCGTGAAGGCGACCCGCGAACCGTCGATGGTCAGGTCTTTGATCATGTTGCGGGTGACCAGATCTCCACCGAGCTCCGGTTCCTGAACGGTGCGCAGGGCGTCGAGGACGGCTTCTTCTGTCAGGGAGGGCATGCGGACTTGTTCCTCGCGTAATCGCGGTGATGGCGCGCAGACGGTGCGAGCGCCTACTCCCGATATCCTACGGCTTTGGTATGAAATGGGCAGCGCGCTCGATGCCCCGTTCGGAATTGGCCGGCGCGTCGATAGGGCCGTACGCTCGCCGGCGGGCGGCGACCTCGAAACGGTTGGCCGAGTAGGGATGGCGGCGCCGCATCAGCGCCGCGAGCGATGACGCCAGATAGGCCGGCAGGAAGAGCGGTCCCAGCCGGGCCCACTGGCGCACATGTTCGAGTTCGTGCTCGACCAGCTCCGGCGACAGCCGCTCGCGAGCGAAGACGTAGCGGCCCAGTGTCTGAGCCCGTATCGGGATCGATGCGTGATCGAGGTAGCGGCCGGCGTTGGGATGCTCGACCAGGCCGGCAGATGTGCTGCCGCTCGCAACTTCCCTGCTGATGCCCGGGATCGCGCAGGCGCGCATTACCAGCAGTCCCATCAGGTCGCCGGGGAGCGCCCGCCATGCCCTCCTGCCGAACCTCGCCACCGCCAGCCAGGCGTCGACCAGCCCGGCGAGGTACCGGAAAAACACGCGACCGGTATCAGGCGCCGCGGCGATCGGCCACCACGCGCCCGCCCTGCATGACGAACACGATCCGCGCGGGATCTCGCCAAAGCTCGGGCTCGGCCAGCGGGTCGCCGGAGACGGCGATCACGTCGGCTTGCTTGCCAGGCTCCAGGGTGCCGACCACGTCCGACAGGCCGAGCAGCCTGGCACCCTCAGACGTCGCCGCCTGGATCGCGCGGAAAGGGCCCAGGCCGTACTCCGACATGTACGCCAGCTCGGCGGGAGGGTACATGCCATTGAAGCTGTCGGTGCCCATGACCACCCGAACGCCGCGATCGACGGCGTGGCGGAAGTTGCGCTGCTGGCGCTCGAACAGGTAGCGCATCTTCTCTATGGCCCAGGGCGGGACCTCGCCCCGAGCGATCCGCCCCTCGTCCATCAGCGCGAAATTGACAGTGAACGTGGGGACGAGCGGCACATCGCGCTCGAGCATCAAGTCGATGCCTTCGTCGTCGACGAGATCGCCGTGTTCGATGCTGCTGATGCCAGCCCGCAGCGCGTTCTTGATACCGGCGGTTCCTTCGGCGTGGGCCAGCGTGCCCTTGATGCCTGCCGCTCTCGCCTCCTCGACGATGGCCCGGATCTCTTCTTCGGTGAACTGGGAGGCATCCGGCGTATCGACAGCGGAGAGGACTCCGCCCGTCGCCATGACCTTGATCCAGTCCGCGCCGGCTCGGATCTGCAGGCGAGTGGCGCGGCGGACGGCGTCGGGACCGTCGGCGATGCCTGTCGGAAGGTCGCTCATCTCGGTGGCGATCGTGGCGCCGGAGGGAGTCCAATCGTCGCCGTGGCCGCCGGTCTGCGAGAGCGGGCGGCAGCTGACCTGAGTCCGCGGCCCCGGGAACGCGCCCGAGGCGAAGGCGCGCTTGATGCCGGCCGGAGCGAAGCCCGCGTCGCGGACGGTGGTCACGCCGCCTTCGAGGAACTCACCGCCGGTCTGAAGGGCCCGGACGACGATGTCGGTCGCGGAGCGCTGAACCTGGTCGTGGACCGGCTCGAGCTTCATAGCCAGGTGGACGTGGCAGTCGATGATGCCGGGCAGCAGCGTCAGGCCGGTGAGATCGATGCGATCCGCATCCCCTGGAGCGGTCGACGAAGCCGCCGGCCCGGCGTCTACGATCCGACCGGCTTCGTCGACCACCAGGACGCCATTGGGCGTCGCGTCGGGCGAGCGGCCATCTAGCAGGCGCGCGCCGACGAGGACAGTGGGGCGGTTCGGGGCGGGCATCGAGTCCTCCTGGCGGCGTGGGCAGCAGCGCAAATCCTAATGCCCGGACGACTCGGTGCACCATGCCCGGCGGTTTCGCATGGTTGCGACGCCCATCCGGGACCCCGTTTGAGCCCTTGCGACCTAGGCGCTCTTCGTCGGCGGCTTAGTGGCCGGCTTCGGCTTCTTGATCTTCGGGGGTCGCTTGGGGGTCTTGTCGCCCATGATTTGCCTCCAACCTTCGCGATAGCTACGCTCGGCGGCGCTCAAGGTCGAGTCTAGCGGATGGGCGGATGCGGGATAGCCACGCGTCGGCCAGCGGCTGTGCGAGGTCCGCCGGGTGAAGTCAGAGCGGCCGTGGCTCGCTCAGGCGCCGCAGCAACTCGTCGTGAAGGAGCCCGTTTGTTGCCACAGCCGAAGGACCGTCGATGCGGCGCTCCCCAGCCGCCGTGGTGAAGCGACCGCCGGCCTCCTCGACGATGACCATGGGAGCGGCCCAATCCCAGGTGTGCGCCCCGACCTCGATCATCGCCTCCGCGGCGCCCTCGGCGACGAGCATGTAGCCCCAGAAATCGCCGAAGCCGCGATCTCGCCAGGACGCGGCGAGCGTGGCCTCCAGACCGGGGAGCTGGCCGTCGCGCAACCGCTCGCTGCCGTAAACCAGCTGTGCGTCTTCCAGCCGCGAGACTCGGCTCACGGCCAACCTCTGATCGCCGCGCCAGGCTCCCCCACCCCGCCAGGCGACCCATCGCTCGCGCAGCGCCGGGGCGCTCACCACGCCCAACTGCAGCTCACCATCCACCGCGACCGCCAGCAGCGTGGCGAAGATCGGGATGCCGCGCACGAAGTTGGCAGTGGCGTCGATCGGATCCACGTACCAGCAAACGGCAGCGTCGGCGGCGTCGGGCCCTTCCTCCTCGCCGACCAGCCCGCAGCCCGGGTAGGCGCTTCGCAATCTTTCACGGGCCATGTGCTCGATCGCGCGGTCGGCGGCCGTCACGTAGCTGCGGTCGGGCTTGGTGTCGACCTCGATGTCCCGGCGGAAGCCGGCTAGGGCGATCTGGTCGGCTTCGTCGCAGATGGCGAGTGCCGTGTCCCGCCAGCGGATCAATTCGGTCTCGGAGACAGCTTGTCCCTTCATGAGAGCATCGTAACGTCTGGCGGCACCAAAACGCTCCAGTACCACGGCGGCCTGATCCGCGATTGAGCGGCTATTTCCGCCGACGGATCGTGGGACCTGCCGAACCGCTATCCTTAGGGCCAGAGCCGCGGAAGAGCGTTCCGATCACCGCTCGAGAAGCGCGCTGATGCCCTCGCGAAATCGTGCTTGTGACTCGTGTGCCCAGCAGGGTCGCCAGGAGGACCGCCAACAGTGGCTGAAGACAAGCGAGCCCCAGCGGCTCTCACCCCGGCCGGCAGGAAGATCGTTCTGCTCATATTCCTGCTCTCGGGGATCGCCGGCCTCGTGTACGAGGTCGTCTGGGCTCGCGAGCTCGTCCTGGTCTTCGGGAACACGACCCAAGCGATATCGGCCATCCTGACCGGTTTCTTCGCGGGTATGGCCGTGGGCAGCGTGGTCGGAGGGCGGCTGGCGGATCGAGTTCGGAACCCGCTGCGGATGTACGCCATCCTCGAGCTGCTGATCGTCGTCGTCGTGCTGCTCACGCCGGCCACGTTCCGGGGACTCCACGAGGTCTACCGGGGAGCGTTCGGCTCGCTCGAGCAGAACACGATGGCTCTCGCGCTCGTCCGTTTCGCTCTAGCCATCGCGGCTCTCGGGCCGGCCACCGTATTGATGGGAGCCACGCTTCCGACGCTGTCGCGCTACCTCGTCCGAGACCACCAGATGATGGGCCACGAGTTCGGCAGCCTCTACACCGTGAACACGCTCGGGGCGATCATCGGCACCCTGGCCTCCGGTCTGGTTCTCATCGAATTGATAGGCCTGACCGAGACATTGCTCGTCGGTGTCTGCTTCTCGGGCCTGGCCGGGCTCTCGGCGCTGGCGCTGAGCTTCCGGACGCGGCAGGCACCTGCGACGGATTCGGCTGCGATGCCGACGCCTCTTGCCTCTCCCCTGGCGACGGCCAGAACGACGATCGCCACCGTGGCAGCCCACACCGCGCGTCCCAGGCTCGCCCTCATGCTCGCCTTCGTCTCGGGCTTGACTTCGCTTGGCTACCAAAACTTGTGGACTCGCATCCTATCGTCCGGCACCGGCGGGTCCAGCTACATATTCACCGCGATCCTCGCCCTCTTCCTGACGGGCATCACCGTCGGGGCGTTCGTCTACGCCCGCTTCCTGTCACGGACCAGACATCCCGTCGCCTTGCTCGGTATAGCCGAACTGGCCCTGGCCGTGGTCGTGCTGGGGGGCCTCGGCTTCGAGACCAAGTTCTTCGCCAACATGAGCTTCAACAAGGATCTGGTCCTCGTGGTGCTGCCGGCGACCCTGATCATGGGCGTCGTATTCCCGATGACCTCGATGCTCGCGACCGACTCGGACGAGCGTGTCGGTACGAGCGCCGGCCTGCTCCTCGGCGCAAACACGCTGGGGGCGATCGTCGGCACTTTCGTGGTTCCGTTCTTCCTCATGCCGGCACTCACGTCGGGGCGGTCGGTGGTGCTGATCGCGCTCGTCAACGCCGTGATGGGCTTGATCCTGCTGTGGGAAGCCCGGACGCTGAGCCTGCCTCTGCGCCGCGTCGGCGGAGCATTCTCCGGCGTGGTGGCCCTCGTGGCCGTCGCCCTGATCGTCGTCCCGAACAACCTAGTCGCGGACCCCAACGTCAACGTGCTGCAGCGATCCAAGTCCACTGTCCTGCAGCAAGCAGAGGACAACGTCGCCTCGGTCCAGGCCGTTCGACTTTCGGACGTAGGCCACACCCTGAGACTATTCGTGGGTGGCTACTCGATGACGGGCATGACGGCGGACACCCGCATGATGGCCCATCTGCCTCTGATGGCTCGACCGAACGCCAGGTCGATAGCCGTGATCGCATTCGGCATGGGTTCGAGCTATCGCAGCGCGCTCCTGGATGGATTGCATGTGGACGGCGTCGAGCTGGTCCCGTCAGTGCCCGACATGATGGGCAACTTCTTCTCCGACGCGGCCGGGGTCGAGTCGAACCCCAACGGCCAGATCCTGATCGCAGACGGCCGCAACCACGTGGACCTGTCCACCAGTTCCTACGATCTGCTGATAGTCGATCCGCCGCCCCCAATGAACAGTTCGGGAACGGCCGTGCTGTTCTCGCAAGAGTTCTATCAGTCCGCCAAGGCGCGCCTGAATACCGGAGGCGCGATGATGCAGTGGGAGTATCGCGGCCAAACGATCGACGAGTTGCGGAGCCACGTCAAGACGTTCCGGACTGTCTTCAAGTACGTTGTCCTGGTGTTCGGCCCTGCCATTCCCACATCCGGCGTCATGATGCTCGGCTCGGACGCGCCGATCGACATCACCTCGGGCATGGACTCGGTGCTCGCCAAACCCGGTGTCGTCAACGACTTGTCCAGCGCGCCGGACTCCCCAGTCGGCGTGACCACGGCCGCGGCCTGGCATTCCCTTATCGTCGACAACATCTGGCTCATCGGTGACGACGTCGACAAGTTCGCCGCCGGCGGAACGCTCATCACCGACGACCGACCCTACACGGAGTACGACCTGCTACGGCACCTCTTTGGGCCCAAGTCGCCGGCAGCGACGAGAGAGAACCTCCTTGTAGCCATGCCTAGCTCCAAGTCGTAAGCCGGCCCGGAGTGCTTCGAGCGATGTCCAGTCCTCTGCGTCACCTCCGGCTCGACGGTCTGGGGGGCTGGTTTCTGTGCGCCGTGCTAGCCGCTTTCGTCGTCGCTTCCACGAGTCATACCCGCGTCCCGATTGTCGACGCCCGCCACTACTCGTACCTTTGGCTCGGGGCCGTGGCCGTGGCGCTTGTGGTAGCCAGCCTGATGGCGGCACTCTTCCGTCCAGCCGCGCGGCGGCTCAGGGCTGCGGAAGCCATGGCCATTCTTGTAGTCATGGCGATGATCATCACCGATGTCGTTCTGGCTGCACAGCCGCTGCGCGACCTGGGCATATACCTCAAGGCGGGTCAGCACTACCTCGCCGGATCACCCGTGTATATGCAGGGCACCATGACGGTCCTGCCGCGCGATCTGACGGACCTCCCGTTTCTGTATCCACCGATCACCCTACCCTTCTTCGGCGCCCTGTCCCTGTTGCCGGTCCAGCTCGCCCAGGCCATCTGGGTTGGCGGCTCTGTCTCCCTGGGGCTCCTGGCCTTGCGGTGGCTGGGGCTGCCGTGGCGCTGGGCGGGGCTTGCGCTGATGTGGCCGCCTCTCTTCCTGGGGCTTTGGGTCGGCAACGTCGCCGTACCGGCCTTCGCGCTGTTTGCGCTTGGGCCCTTGCTCGGGGCGGGGCTCGTCCTGGGGGCCACGTTCAAGTCGTACACGGGCATCGCGTCGTTGTGGCTGATCACGGAGCGGCGCTGGGTGGAAGCCGGGGTTGGTATCGGCGTTCTGTTGGTCCTCGCGGCGGTGACCCTGCCTCTCACCGGAGCCGAGCTGTGGTGGAAGTGGCTCGACGGCCTGCGCCTTTACCAGAATTCACAGACGGCCGTCCCAGCCTTGTACGGGTTTGGGCTTCCCCGGTTCATCCCCTATGCCGTCTACCTGGCCGTGGCCGTCGCGGCGATAGCGGCCGCGTTGCTAGTCCGCGGCCGGGAGTCGCTTGCCCGTCTCGGGACGGCGACGATCGTCGCTTCCCCGTCGCTCTTCGGCCACGGCCTGCTCGTGGCCGTGCCGTCGTTGTTGAGCTTGCGGTCGCCGTGGCTGTGGCTGGCGATCGGCTTCGCTTGTACGCCGGAGAGTCCGTGGTGGCTCCTCGCCGTGGGCGTGATCGTGCTCTCCTGGATAGCGCCGGCGATGCGGCGGGCGGCGTCTCCGGCCGCCGCAGCAGCGGAGGTGCTGCATCCGCTAGGCGCCGATGGAGTGCTCTGGGCTGGCCTGAGGCCGGCCGGACGCCCTCGTCGACCCTGACCGGCCCGCGCCACGGGGTGCAACCAGGAAGGGCGCCCTTGCGGGCGCCCTTCGCTTTGTTCCGTAGCGTCAACCGTCCCTAGACGGCGGCCTTCAGGGCGTCCGGGAGCGGCTTGTGGAACTCGACCGGCTTCACGTACTTCTCGACGAGAGCGCGGCTGCCAGGGGTGCGGAGCTGCTTGAAGAGGAAGTCCACCTTGGCGGCCTGCGAGGCGAGGATCTCGTCCTTGGTGGCCAGATCCCAGAGCTGGCGCTTGAACGGGCCGATCGCCTTCTTGCGGCCGGTGTAGACGAACTGGATGTCCGTCTGGCCTTCCTTGCGCTCGTCCTGGCAGTTGGCGAAGACCCATTCCTCGATCGCCTTGTGCATCTCGGCCGGGAAGGCCGGGTGCTCGAAGAGGGCGTTCTGGAAGCCCGTGGCGAGATGGATCTCGGCGCAGCCGGTGGCCGGGAACTTGTGGAACATGTCGTCCGGCAGGGTCGAGGCCCCGTGCTGGACGGCACCCGAGAGACCGTACTCTCGCGCTACTTTGGAGAGTTCGGTCAGGACGCCGAAGTCGAGTGCGACCTCGGCCACGCCGCCGCCTGGCAGCGGGGTGCCGCCGTGGCTGGTGCCGGTCTGAACGGAGACCTTCGAGAGGCCGATGACGCCGGGAGCGCGAGCGTCGAGTTCGCGGCGATAGCCATCGAGATACGCCTTGAGCTCGCCCGGGTTCGAGTTCTTCTTGCCGACTTCGCCGATCTCGCCGCCGACGGAAACGGTCACGCCGTCGGTCTCGAGGGAGCGGATGAGGGCAGTCAGCTCGGCCGCGCGGAGGTAGTTCTCGCGCTGCTGGGCGTCCAGAGTCTCGGGGCCCAGGTCCACGAGCGTGGAACTGTCGATGTCGATGTTCCGGTAGCCGGCGGCGATGGCGTCGCGGCAGGCCTTGCGGATCTCTTCGGTCATCTTCTCGGGATCGGCCGCGTACTTCTTGGCGTTGAATTGGTAATGGTCGCCCTGGATGAAGACCGGTCCGACCCAGCCGGCGGCCACGGCACCAGCCAGAACGCTGGTGGCGTACTCGAAGACACGCTGGAAGGTGTAGGTCTGTTCGGATCGCGCCAGCTCGAAGATGACGGCCGCGGAGTCGTTCTTCTTGGCCGTCTCGAGGATCACGCGGGCCATGTCGAAGGTCTGGGTACGGATGTTGATGGCCGGCACGGTCATGCCCTCGTACTCACCGCGGGCACGAGCGTTGTAGAGCTCCTGGATGCTGGCCGAGCGAGCGCCGACGGCCTGGCTGGCTTCCCAGATGATCCAGCGAGCGACTTCGACGGTGGTTTCGTCCTCGCTGAACGTTGCCGTCCAGGCGAGATCGTAGATACCGCGCGTCCGGAGTGCATCGGCATCGATGACGACGAGACGCTCTCCGTCGATCCGCGCGATGCCGTCGAGGGCGGCGAGAAGCTCCTTGACGGAGCCGGCAACCTTGGGCATTGGGTTCATTCTCCTGAGATGCCCGGCGACGGCGCACGCAGACGGGACGCGCATACATCCGGGACCGGGGTCCATTGGTGGCTTATGCATGGTAGCGCGCGCCGACGGCTCACCACCCTGCCGCTTGTACCTTCAGTCGCCGCCGAGCGGACGGCTCCATCCGGGTCGGTCGGACCTCACGGCGTGCACGGGCTCAGCCGGCCACGGTCGATCTTGCACCCCGATCGATGGCCTCGCGAACTCGGACTAGCAGTTGTTCGGGGGTGTATGGCTTCTGGATCAGGTCCATGTCGGTCGGCAATTCGCCCCGCAGCCCGATTGCCTCGGTCGAGTAGCCGGAAGCGAACAGCACCGCGGACTCCGAATGCACGCTTCGAGCGACCTCGGCAACAATCAGCCCACGGAGGTCCGGCAGGATCACATCGAGCAGGAGAAGCGCGATCGGGCCCGTGTGCGCGCGAAGCAGCCCAATGGCGCTCTGGCCGCTATCGTAGCAACCGGCCTTCCGGCCCAGCCACGAACGAACCCCGGCGTGGCAACCTGCCGGGGTTCTTCATGTCCGCAGCTGGAGCCGAAGGGAGTGGCTCGGCCCGGCAGCTGCATCGGGCGCGATCCGGCTTGACCCTTCCGCAATGGCAGCCGAAGCTTGGCTCCGTTGAATGGCAGAACCAGCGCTCGCGTCAGATTCGTAGCCACCATCGCCGCGACTCTCCTCGCCACGGGGTGTTCGGCTGGTGGCGTGGCGCCGGTCGCGGTGACATCGACCGAGTCCAGCACGCACCCGCCAACGGTGCCATCGCAAAAGGAGACTGACATGGCCGGTTTCGTACTCACGAGCTCGAGCTTCGCTGAGGGTGGCGCCATTCCTGTCAAGCACAGTTGCGACGGAGAAAGCATCTCCCCGGCGCTGGCTTGGGAGGGCCAACCGACCGGGACGGCCGCATTCGCTCTGGTAGTGGACGATCCGGACGCCAACGGCTTCGTGCACTGGGTCGCCTACAACATCGTCGGCGGGGGCAATCGGCTCCCCGAGGCCGTAAACCCGGCCGGTCCACCTCCCCAGGGACGCAACGGGACCGGGAGCACCGGCTGGGCCGGCCCGTGCCCACCGAGCGGAACGCACCACTATCGATTCACGCTGTACGCGCTGTCGCAGCCGCTGGCTCTGACGGGAGCGCCCACGGCGGTTGAGGTTCGTGCCGCGGTCGCCGCAGGGGTGCTGCTCGGGCAGACGATCCTGACCGGGACCTACACGCGCAAGAGCTGATCCGCTAGTCGGCAGTCGCGGCGGCCTCGGCCGCTTCTATCTTTGCCTTGAGACACGCCAGCGTCTGATCCACGCCGCCGCGCACGGGCGCCTCGGCCATCGCCGCGAAGCTCGCAAGGAAGCCCCCCAGGGTCACGTCGGCGGTCCAGGTCGCCTGCGTCTGGAGAGGACCCAGTTCGACGAGCTCAAGGCTGCCCTCGGCTTTGACCGGCCCGCCCATGACCACACTGCTCGCCGAAGCAGTGGCGCGGGAGGGCGCCTGTAGGTCAGTCAGTCGGATGTCCACGACTACCGTCCTGCGAAGGAATCCGTTTCCCACGACCGCGGTGACCTTCATGTGACGGTCGTCGACCACCTCGATCTTAGGCTGACCGGGCACGCAGGTCGCGACCTGGCGCGGATCCGTGACCGTGTCCCAGACGCGCTGTCGGCCCGCTGCGATCTCCGCCTTCCCTGAAAGCTGCATCGATGCTCCTGTTGTGGGTTCTCCGCGATGGTAGCCGGTCCGGGCGCAGAACCGCTCCGCCTTACCTGCCGCTTACACATGCCGCGCAGCCGGCGGACTCGCGGACGTATCCTCACAGGATGAAATCCATCCTCGTCGTCGACGACGAGCGCAACATCGTGGAACTCGTTCGGCTTTACCTCGAGAAGGAGGGCTTCGCCGTCGTTTCGGCATCCGACGGCGAGCAAGCTCTCGTGCAATACGAGCGCAGCCGGCCGGATCTGGTCGTCCTGGACCTGATGCTGCCCAAGCTCGACGGCTTCGAAGTTTGTCGCGAGCTTCGCCGGCGCGGCGACGTCCCGATCCTCATGCTGACCGCACGTTCGGAGGACGTCGATGCGATCGTCGGGCTTGAGCTAGGGGCGGACGACTACGTGACCAAGCCGTTCAACCCGCGGGCGCTCGTGGCGCGCGTGAAGGCGATCCTACGCCGGACGGATGCCACCGCCAAAGGCGGCCGCCCCATCGAGGTCGGCAACCTTCGCATCGATCCGCGCCGTCGGGAGGCCACGGTAGGCGAGCGGAACCTCGAGCTGCGCGCACGCGAATTCGATCTGCTGGCGGCCCTCGCTCGCGACCCGGGCGTCGTTCTGACGCGAGACGCCCTGCTCGAGGACGTCTGGGGCACCGACTTTCCGGGCGAGACTCGAACCGTCGACGTGCATGTCGCTGAAGTGCGCAAGAAGCTGGGGGACGACGGTCCGCAGGTCGAGACGATCCGTGGGCTCGGCTACCGGCTCGTGCCGCCGCGGCGCGGCTAGGGCCACGAGATGCTGCCGCGCAGCCTGACGACCCGGATAGTCCTGGCCTTCTCCGGCTTGGCCGTGGCCCTCATGATCGTGGCAGGGGCGGCGCTCTATGTCGTCATGTACGACCTCCACGACACCACTGACCGCGACGATCTGTCGCGTCAGGTCGTCGCCCTGGTCGTCAACATGGTGAACAAACCGGCCGCAACGTGGGACGCCTACCTGCGTGAGGACACTTCAAAGATCGGCGACCAGGGCGGCTTCGTTCTCGTCCAGAACCGAAACGGTGCGATCCTGACCCTCGTCGGCTCGCCTTCGTCGGTATCGATGCCGGCCCAGCCTTCGGACCCTTCGAAGACTACCTATATCGACACGATCAAGACTTCAGACGGACGCCGCTACATCTACGTCGAGCCGCGAAGCGATGCCACCGGCGGCAGAACCTTCGTCTTTGCAGTGCCGGATCTGGCGAGTCGAGAAACTGCCTCAGACTTGATCAGGATCCTGCCCCTGGTGCTCCTGGTGCTGGTGCTCGTAGGCGCCCCGGTCGCGTACTTGCTGTCGCGATCCCTAACCGGGCCCATGCGCCGGCTCGCCCAGGCGGCTGCGGATCTCCCCACCGGCACGAGAGCGCCCGTGCCGCTGCCGCTCGAGGGCCCCACTGAAGTGAGGGCACTCACCGAGCGCTTCAATGCCATGGCCTACGAACTGGGAGCGACCCGTTCGCAGGAATCTCAGATGCTCGCCAACCTTCGGCACGACCTGCGGACGCCACTCACCAGCATTGCCGGGTTTGCCGAGGCCATCGCCGACGGCACCGCGACCGGCGACCGCGCAACGTCCGCCGCGCGAACGATCGCCGAAGAAGCTCAGCGGCTCGAGCGTCTCGTCGGCGAGCTAGAGGTCGTGGACCGCTTGCGGCAGGGTCCCTCGGCACTCCGACCCGAGGGTCTCGACGCGAACGAGCTGCTCCGGGAAGAGGCCGATCGGTTCGCCGCACGGGCGTCCAGCCAGGGCGTCACGATCGAGATCGTGTCTGACGCGGGCGCAGCCTCGGGCGCAGCCTCGGGCGCACCGGAAGTGGGCTTCACCGGGGATCGTCTGGCTGCCGAGCGGATCCTCCAGAACCTCGTCGACAATGCCCTTTTCGCGCTGCCCGGCGGCGGGCATATCTGGCTCAGGGCCGCGCCGCTGCATCTCGAGGGCCGGCCGCAGGGCATCTCGCTGAGTGTGACGGACGACGGTCCCGGCTTCCCACCCGGGACGCTGCTGCGGGTCTTCGAACGCTTCTTTCGCGCCGATCCGTCACGTGCCGGCGGTGGCTCCGGACTGGGCCTCGCGATCGTGAGGGAACTGGCCAGGGCGCACGGCGGCGAGGCTTGGGCGGAGAATGTCGCGCCCCGAGGTGCCCGCGTCACGGTCTTCCTGCCGGTGGCGCCGGTCCTGCAGCGGGATGCGCCGGCGTCAGGGCCGGGTATCCTTCCCGAGTGAGCGAACCGATATCCCCTGCCGGGCCCCCGGCCGAAATCACCCATCTCGTCCGCGAGCGCATGGAAGCTCGGGCCAGTCAAGACTGGACCCGCGCCGACTCCCTCAAGCAAGAGATCGAAGCCGCCGGATGGCGGGTTGTGGATCGCGGCGCCAGGACGAGCGTTACCCCCGCCGCGCCTCCGAGCGTAGCCGTCGACGGCGAGGTGCGGTACGGCTCTGCGGCCGCGGTTCCGTCTCGACTCGACGACTCGCCCACTGCGCCCCTGACGGTCGTGGTCGTCGCGTCCGAGGCTCCGGAGTCCGTTTCGCGACTCCTCGGCGGGCTGCGCGACCATGCCCCCGCCGGAACTCAGGTGGTCGTGGTTTCGAACGATCCGAGCGCGACTCAGGACGCGGCCCTCCGGCCTGGCGCGCCTGACAGAGAGCCTATCGGCGGCATCGAGCCCGAAGTGCTGCGTACCTCGCGCCGGCTGGCGATCGGGGCGGCGCTGAACATTGGCCTGATGCGCGCCGCCGGCGAGATCGTCCTGCTAGCGGACGGGTCCGCCTGGCCTACCGGAGACGCTTTCTCCCCGCTGGCGGACGCGCTGCGCGATCCGGCGGTCGCCGTTGTCGGTGGCTTCGGACTGGCGGTCGAGGAGGCAGGCCCGCTGCAGCCGACCGCCCTCGAACGCACGGTCGATGTCGCGGTCGTAGCTCTCGAGCGCGGCTGGATGGCGTGCCGCCGTGCGGACTTCGTCTCTCTCGGTCCCCTGGACGAGCACTTCGTCATCGGGGCCTGGCTGGACGTCTGGTGGAGCCTCCGGCTTCGAGCCGGCGTGGAACCCGAGGTCGTGCCCGAAGGGGCCGAAGCCGACGAAGGCACCGACGAGTCAGAGCCGCCTCAGATCGTGCTGTCGGCGCCTCGAAAGGCCGTTCGGCTCGACTTGCCCCTCGGTCGCGATGAGATCGAATGGCCGCCCGATCGATCGCGGATGGCCCGCCGGAACATGTATCGGGTCCTAGACCGATTCGGCTGGCGCGACGACCTGACGTGAGCTGAGCCGAGCTCTCGCCGCGGCGTTCTACAGCGGGTCGATCTGGACTCCGGCCGACGGAACGCCCTGAGCTGAGGGAGCTACCAACGCCGTTCCCGGGCGGTATGGGTAGCCTTGCCATTGGCCCGAACCTACGACCAGACCGGCGATTATCACGGCGACCAGCGCGACAACCCCGAGCACGCGTACGCCGACGAGCTGAGCCTGACCTCTGGCTGCATCACGGCGACCCTGCCAGGCGGATGCCAGGGTCTGGACTTGCGTGGGAGGGATGATCAACGCCAGCCATATGCCCGCCAGGAGCCCGCCGATGTGGGCCGAGTTGTCCACGTTGAATATGCCCGAGAAGCCCAGGAACAGGTTGAGCACGATCAGCATTCCGACCTGGGAGGCGACGGCGCGCGACTGTCGATCCAGCACCGCGTGGTGGTAGCGCGTGGATACGAGCACTACGCCGAACAGCCCGAAGATCGCTCCCGAAGCGCCGACCGAGGCCGCGGCGCCACCGAAAACGTAGCTCCCGACCGAGGCCGCCACACCACAGAGCACGTAGAACGTCCCCATCAGCCAGGATCCGTACATGCGCTCGACGAGCACGCCCGCATACCACAGCGCGTACATGTTGAAAAGCAAATGGAAGATGTCCGTCGGATCGTGGACCAGGGTCACACTCAGCAACCGGTAGAACTCGCCGTGGGCGACGGCGATTTTGTTGAGTTCCAACTGTTGCTCTAGCGGGCTGTAGGCAAAACCGTGGCCGCCTGACATCGCCGCGAGGGACGTCACCGACGTGATCGCGATGATCAGGTACGTCAGGAACGGCCTGAGCGCATCTCCCCGGCTGCGGGCGAAATACTTGCCTGCCGCCCGCGTGTTGCCGGTCTCCTTGGACAGCCACCCCAGACGGGAAGCGATCTCGGCTTTGTGTTCGCGGGGCGCACGGCGCTCGCATTCGCGGTAGGCGTCGAGGGCACCGTTCAGGTCGCCGGAGCGGACGCGAGCCGCCGCGACCTGACGCCACGCCCGGTACGTAACGGGAGTCTCGCCCAATGACGCGGCCTGCTCCCACGCCTTGAGGGCCTCCTCCTCCCGGTCCATCCGGAAGAGCGCGTTCCCCACCCCGTAGAAGCCCGCGGCCGAGACGTCGCGATCCGACGTGCCGATAGTTCGCGAGTACAGGGCAAGCGCATGCGGCGCGTCGTCGGCTTCGAGGAGATCGTCCGCACGGTGCAGCACGGCGATGGCGGTGCCCCGATCGAGCGGCCCGCGGGCGGAGGGGTCGAAGCCCTGGGGCAGAATCTGCGGGCTCTCTACGCCCAGCCCATCGGTCACGCGGTCCATCCCCGGCAATGTACAGGAAGCGCGCCGCCGGCACGGCGTCCGGATGCGCTCGTTGCCACGGTCAGCGGGCGGTCAGCCGGCGATCAGTCGCCGATCAACTCGCGGTCAATCCGCGACGGCCTGCCAGCCCGAACGCTCGACCGCCTGACCGAAGGCCGCCGCGGCGTCCAGCCCCGAGTCGAGCGACGCCGCGAAGGCACCCACGACACGTCCGAACGATCCGTCGTCGACGGCCGGGGCCTCGAGCACGGTCGCTTCGGCGGGGACTGCCGGCGGCACCGATCCGGAAGGGACGAGCACGACCAGCCGCGCCCCCGCGAACGCCGCTCCCTCGACCGCGGCGCCGAGAGCCGCTCCGCTCAGCCGGTCCGCCACGACGACGACCCGAGCTTCGGCGAGATACCGGAGGGCGAGTTGGACGTCGCCCGCTTCGAGGCCCGGCCGCTCACCGGGTTCAGCCGGGAGTAACGTGATCGCCGGGGAGTCGTCCGCCGCGACGCCGAGCAGTTCGGCCGCCCCTGTCGCCGCGCCTTCGTCGGCATCCTCAACGGGCTCGAGGCTCAGGATCGGAGTGGGCCGCGCGAGGTCGCGCAGAAATGCGGCGTGTCCGATCCCCAGGCGCCCCAAGGCCAGCACCACTGCGTCGCCGGCCCCATCGTCGCCGACCTTGCCGACCAGCTCGACGCTGCTCCCCCGGCGGACCGCTTCGGCCGCAATGTCAACCGCCAGTCCCGCCGCGCCCCCCTGCCCGTCAGGTGTCGCCGAATAGGCCGCCAGCCCGACGACGACGATCATTCGAGCGTCTCGGCGCTGGCTTCCGTTTCGGCCGCCTCCGCGTCGCCAGGAAGCTCCTCGCGCAGGACTTCCAGGTCGCCGAGAGCGGCAGCCTCGAGATCGTGCGCGATGGCGTCGGCGTCGCCGACCACGATTATCGCCAGGCGTTCCGAGTCGATGTGGGCACGCGCCGCCGTCTGCACGTCCTCGGCCGTGACGGCTTCGATGAGAGGCCGGTACCGCGCAAGCTCGTCGTCGGGCAGATCGTGAACGAATAGGCCTCCCAGGGCGGCCACGACGGCGCCCGGGGTCTCGAACCGCAGCGGGAAGACGCCCACCAGGTAATCCCGCGCCGCCGCCAGCTCGGCGTCGGTGACGCGGGAATCGCGGATCTTGCGCAGTTCCGCGAGCGACTCGGCGATCGCCGGGACGGTCACAGCCGTATGAACCGCAGTTCGGACGGCGAACGGTCCGGAGCCACGACGCATCTCGAAGCCGGCGCCAACTCCGTACGTGTAGCCCTTCTCTTCGCGCAGGTTCATCTGGAGGCGAGAGTTGAAGAGCCCGCCGAGGATCGAAGCCATCACCTGCACGGCATGGAAATCGGGGACCCTGCGCGCCAGCCCGACATGCCCGATACGCACTTCGGATTGAACCGAACCGGGTCGGTCGTAGAGACGAACGATCGTGCGATCGATGGGCGACAGAGCGACAGGCGCCGGGGCGGCGCTGCGATCTGTTGCACTGCGCAAAGTCGGGCCGAGGCCGCCGAATACCTCGGCCGCCATGCTCGGAAGGTCGAGCCCGCTCAGGTCCCCGCCCACGATCAGCGCGGTCCGAGCCGGGTTGAGGAGCGCCCGATGGATTCTCGCGAGCTCTTCGCGATCCAGGCGCGGGACCGACTCCTCGTCGCCGGCCGCCGGTCGTGAATATGGCGAGTCGGCTGTGTAGATCGCGGCGGCGAAGGCCTGCTCCACGCGACGACGGGGTTCGGCGCGAGCCTGCAGCAGGTCGTTCAGGCGCTCGTCCCTCAGCCGTGCCACGTCCGCTTCGGGGAACGTGGGATGGAACACGAGCTCGGCCAATAGCTCGAGCGCAGCGCGAAGTCGCGGCGCAGCCACCTCCACGGAGGCGGCGAACGCGTCCCAACTCGCCTCGGCATGCAACGTGGCGCCCAGACGCTCGGAGGCCTCGATGAGCTCCAGGCCGGGATATCGTTCGGTCCCCTCGGTCAGGGCCCGCGCGGCCAGAACCGTGACACCACCGAGGAGCGCCGGCTCGTCGGAAGCACCCTGACGGACGATCAGGTTGGCCGAGACCAGCGGCCTGCCCGGCACGTGCACCGCGAGCAACTGCATACCGGACGGCAAAACCGTTCGTTCGAACCCGGGGAACTGGTAGGCCCTGGGAAGGCCAGGCGACGGGCGTTGGGCGAGGACGTCTTCGAGCGTCATGCGGCGGTCTCCGCGCCTTCGCTCTCGGCGACAGGCACATAAGTCAGGACGACCCGGTTGTCGGGTCTAAGGAACTCGGCGGCGACGGCCTGGATATCAGCCGCGGTGACTGCCAGGTAGCGATCGAGCTGGCGGTTGATCAAGCCGGGATCGTCCAGCAGCGTGGCGTACATTGCGAGCCGATCGGCCCGCTCGTCGACTCGCTGGAGCGCCTCCAGCTCGTAGGTCTCGGTGAGCGCTCGAGCTCGCACGAGCTCGTCGTCTGTGACCGGCTCTCGGCCAAGGCGTTCGAGCTCCTCCTCGAAAGCTTTCTCGACGGCGTCGAGTGCGACTCCCGGGCGGACCGTCGCCTGGCCGGCAGCGATCGAGGCCCCGCCGACGAGGCCGAGCGAGAAGAAGGCCACATCCTGGGCGATCCGGTCCTCTCGGACAAGCCGGCGGTATAGCCTGCTGCCTTTGCCGCCTGCCAGGATCTGGGCCGCCAGCTCCATTGCGTCCGACCGCGGGTCGCCCAAGGGCGGAGCTCTGAACCCGAAGTAGTGGCGGGCGAGTGGCACGCGGTCCGCGACGACTTCGCGCACCTCGCCGCCGAGCGTGGGCGGCAGCGACAGGTCGCCCAACGGCGGGATTGCCAGGTTCGCGGGAATGGAGCCGAAATAGCGCTCTACCCAAGCCCGGACCTGCAGCGGGTCTACGTCGCCGGCAATGGCCAGGACCGCGTTGTTCGGGGCGTAGTAGGTCCGGAAGAACGCGGTGACGTCCTCTAGCGAGGCCGCGTCGAGATCTTCCATGGAACCGATCGTGGGGTGGTGGTACGGATGCGAGGCCGGAAAGATGTGAGCTTGCAGCTTGTGGAACCACTGCCCGTACGGCCGGTTGTCGTACGAGGAACGCTTCTCGTTCTTGACGACCTCTCGCTGGTTGTCCAGGTTCGCCTGGTTCAGCGCGTCGAGCAGGGTCGCCATCCGGTCCGCCTCGAGCCAGATTGCCAGCTCGAGCTGGTGGCTGGGCATCGTCTCGAAGTAGTTCGTCCGGTCGAGCCAGGTGGTCCCGTTCATGGTCCCGCCGGCCGCCTGGACTAGCGCCATGTGCTCGGTCTTGGCGACGTGGCGAGAGCCCTGGAACATGACGTGCTCGAACAGGTGGGCGAAGCCCGTCTTGCCTGCGACCTCGTGCTTCGAGCCGACGTTGTACCAGATGCATACGGCCGCAACGGGGGCCAGGTGGTCCTCCGCGACGATGACTCGAAGTCCGTTCGACAGACGCTCATCCGTGAACCCGACGGTTGGCGCGGTCATGCGTTGTGGCTCTCCCATCGCTCACGGCCGCAGGAGGCAACTGCCCGGTCGGCGTGGAGGCATTGTAGCCGCCGCCACGCTCGGGCCTTCCGTGGGGGCAGGCGCGTCGCGGTGTCGGGTCCTATTGGGTGGACCGTCATGCGCAACGTTTACGACATGACCAGGGGCGGTCGACTAGGCTCACTACCAGCCCCTGCACGCGCCGCACCTGGAGGGCACCATGCTGCCTGACGCGCCCGAGCGCCTCTTGATGGTTCGCCTTCATCAGGCCGAACTCCGATCCGAAGCGGCCGAGCATCGGCGAACCCACGAGGGAGTGGACCCGGTCGACGGCTGCGCCTTCAGTGGAGTCCATCTGAAGCTAGGCCGGCTCCTGATCGTTGTCGGCAAGACCATCTCGCGCCCCGATCCGGACTGCCCGGACGCTCTCGGAGCCCTGGCTCCTTAGCGCGTTTGGCTTTCCGCTTAGCTCGGAACCATCGCTCCGCGCGGCTTGCCCGGCTCCGGCACCCACTCTCCCAGGGAACGGACCTCCGCCAGACGCGTGACCAGGTCGGGATCCAGCGCCTCGGCAGCGGCCACGGCCGTTTCCATGGCCGTGAGGCAGAGGATGCCCTCCGCGGTAGCTGCCAGCCGGATCTCGGCGGCGTCGCGAACCGGACCGGACTTTGGGGCCGGCGTGTTCACGACGAGCCGCACGCGCCCCGACGCGATCAGTTCCAGGATCGGCACCCGGCCGTCCGTGACCTTCTCCCCGACCTTGGCCACGATCTGGGCGTCATAACCCAGCTTTGCTAGCGCGGCCGCCGTGCCCTCGGTGGCGGCGAAGCGGTAACCGGCGCGAGCCAGGGCGTGGGCCGCCCGGGGAAGCGCCGGCACGTCGCGCTCCGCCACGGAGATCAGCGCCAGGGCTCCGTCCGCGCCGGGACGCGGCGGGATCAAGGCCGCTCCCTGCATCGCTTTGGCGAGCGCCACGCGCGGATCGGTGTGGATGCCGATGACCTCGCCAGTGGACTGCATGCCGGGGCCGACGCTCGGGTCCACGCCACGCAACTTTGCCGTGGAGAAGGCCGGCGCCTTGACCGCTACCAGCGGCGGCGGCTCCAGCAGCCCATTCCCCCACCCCATCCCGCGCAGCGTCTCCCCCAGCGCGATGCGGACCGCGAGCTTGACCATGGGCACGCCCGTGACCTTGCTCATGAACGGCACGGTGCGACTGGCCCGCGGGTTCACCTCGATCAGATACACGCCGTCGTCGCGGACGATGAACTGCGCATTGACCAGGCCGTGAACGTCGAGCGCTCGCACGATCCGATCCATCGCGGCGACGATCAGCTCCTGGTCGGAAGCCGAAACTGTTTGGGGCGGGAACATACCGACCGAGTCGCCCGAATGGACGCCGGCGCGCTCGACGTGCTCCAGCAGCCCGGGGATCAGGACCGTCTCGCCGTCGGCGATGGCGTCGACGTCGACCTCGATACCTTCGAGATACCGGTCGATGCGAACCGGCCGGTCCGGGTCCACGACGGCGGCGCGTGCCAGCTGCGTCTCGAGGTCGGACGGCGAATAGCTGAAGTCGATGGCGAGGCCCCCGATGACGAACGACGGCCGAACGATGACCGGGTAGCCGATGCGATCGGCCAGCGCCAGCGCCTCTTCGATCGATCGAGCCATGCCGCCTTCCGGCTGCGGAATCCCGACCGCCTCCACGAGATTGGCGAAGCGGATGCGATCCTCGGCCTGGTCGATCGTCTCCAGGTTGGCGCCGAGCAACGGGATCCCGGCTGCGGCCAGCGGCGCGGCCAGGTTCAACGGCGTCTGACCGCCAAACTGGACGAAAGCTGCCAGCAACGGCTGACCATCGGGCGTTTCAGCTTCCACGACAGAGCGGACGCTCTCGGGATCGAGCGGCTCGAAGTACAGGCGCGAGCTGGCGTCGAAGTCCGTGGATACCGTCTCCGGGTTCGAGTTGATCATGACCGCCTGCCAGCCTTGTTCCCGCAGCTCCGCGGCGGCCTGGACCGCGCAATAGTCGAACTCGATCCCCTGCCCGATCCGCACCGGACCGGAGCCGATCACCAGCGCCGCGGGTCGCTGGACCGGCGGCAACTCCGGCTCCGAGCCGCTCGCCGCGTACGTGGCGTAGAAGTACGGCGTCTCCGCGGCGAACTCGGCCGCGCACGTATCGACCATCGCGTAGCCCGGCACGAGGCCCAATTCCATCCGGCACAAGCGGATCGCCTCGGCATCGACGCCCGCCATCTGGCCGAGCTCGCGATCCCCGAACCCGGCGCGCTTTACGGTCGCCAGGAGAGTCGCCGCCTCGTCGTCCCGTGGCTCAGCGATGCGCCGCCCCATCGCCCGGACTTCGCGCTCCAGGCCGATCGCCCGCTCGAACTCCCACAGGAACCAGGCCGAGATGCCGGTTACGCCACGGATCGTCTCGGCCGGCATTCCCCGCCGCAGCAGCGCGAGGATGCGCCAGAACCGCGAGTCGGACGGCGCCAGGAAGCGCTTGAGCACGATCGGATAGGCGGCGCGTTCGGCGTGAGCCTTCGCCTCGCAAAGCAGACCGCTGCCGTCGATCGGCATGAACTCCGGCTCGGCGGGCGCCGGCTCCATCAGGTATTCGAGCGTGGCCTGCCAGCCGGCGTTTTCGGCCAGGAAGCCGGCCCCCGCCTGTTCGAGCGCGCGCAGCGCCTTGTTCAACGCCGAGCCGAACGTTCGATCGATCGCCATCACTTCGCCGGTCGCCTTCATCTGGCTGCCAAGCGTTCGGTCGGCCGTGGGGAACTTGTCGAACGGGAAGCGCGGCAGCTTGACGACCACGTAGTCCAAGGCTGGCTCGAACGCCGCGACGGTCGTCCCGGTCACGACATTGGGGATCTCCGCCAGCCGGCGTCCGGCCGCGATCTGCGCCGCGACGCGTGCGATCGGATAGCCCGTCGCCTTGCTCGCCAGAGCCGAGGATCGGCTGACGCGCGGGTTGACCTCGATGACCGCATAGTCGGTGTAGTCGGGGCTAAGCGCGAACTGGACGTTGCAGCCGCCCTCGACGCCGAGCGCGCGGATGATCGACAGCGCCGCCGAGCGCAGCCGCTGGTGGACCGGATCCGGCAGCGTCTGGACCGGCGCGACCACGATCGAGTCGCCGGTGTGGACGCCCAGCGGGTCGACGTTCTCCATCGAGCAGACGGCGATGCAGGTGTCGTCCGCGTCGCGCATGACCTCGTATTCGATCTCCTGCCAGCCCACCAGGCAGCGCTCGATCATGACCTGGTGGATCGGGCTGAGGCGCAGGCCGCCGCGCGTCCGCTCCCAGTACGCCGCCTCGGTCTCGACGATACCGCCGCCGCTGCCGCCCATCGTGAACGCGGGCCGGATGATCGCCGGCAGGCCGATCTTCTCGAGGGCGAGGTGAGCCTGGAGGTCGCGCTCCTCGTCCGTCTCGCCTTCCACGATCCAGCTGGGCGCGTACGGCTGGCCGATGCGGTCGAGCAGGTTGCGGAACAGCTCGCGGTCCTCGGCCATTTCGATGGCTTCGAGCGGCGTGCCGATCAGCCGGACGTTGTACTCCTCGAGGACGCCGGCCTTGGCCAGAGCTACGGCCAGGTTGAGGCCCGTCTGGCCGCCGAGCCCCGCGAGCAGCCCCTCCGGCCGCTCTTTGGCGATGACCTGCTCGATGGCCTCGACGGTGAGCGGCTCGAGGTAGACGGCGTCCGCCACTTCGGCGTCGGTCATGATCGTGGCCGGGTTCGAGTTGACGAGGATCGTGCGGACGCCCTCGGCCCGCAGCGCGCGGCACGCCTGCGTCCCCGCGTAGTCGAACTCGGCCGCCTGGCCGATGACCACGGGGCCCGATCCGATGATCAGCGCGCTCTTGGGCTTGCGGCGTTCAGCTCGCGGCGCCGGATTGGCAGGCACGGGCATCGCCGGTTCCGTCATACAAAAAAGCCACCGGCCGCGTTGGCTCGGTGGTCAAGGTTGCAGGTCGTCATCGGGTCTCCTCCCCGGCCTCTCTGGACCGGTACGCCAGCCTCACAGGACCGGCCGCAAAGGTTGAGCGAAGGGTATCACGAAGGCAAACGGGGTACGGGCCAGAGCTGGTACGGGCCGGAGCCCCGATCAATGGCACAACATGTTGCGCATGAGGGTCGAGGTACCGCCGCGTAGAGTCCAGCGCTCGCTACGCCGCTCGATGGGCTTGTCAAACCGACGTCGCAGGGACGTACTCGACGCCTGTTATCCCCTCGAAATGGGAGTCTTGCGTCCAGAGCGTCGCGCCGTTCGCACGTGCGGTGGTCAGGATGATGGCATCTGCCATCGGAATCTGCAGCTCGACGCTCATGCGAGCAGCGTCGAGTGCGAGCGTCGCGGACAGATCTGCCACGTCGCCCTGCTGCATGAGCGCCACCGCCTGGAGCGCGTCCCCCTCGCCGCGCTGCTGGAGGACGCGCTTGAAGACCTCGTAGATGCTCACGGTGGGCACGACGAGGTCGTCGACGGCCTCGAGCGTGGGCGCGAAGAAGTCCGCGTTCGGGCCGGCGGCGAAGTACTCGAGCCAGCCCGAGGAGTCGACGACGTTCACAGGCGGTCCTCGTCGCGATCGACGGTTGTGTCGATGCCCGCAAGAAACCCGCGCATGCTCTCCATCGCGCGCACTGGGACAAGCTCGATGCGGTCGTCGTACTCGATGGCCTGAACCCGCTGGCCCGGACGCAAGTCGAGCTTCTCGCGGATCTGCTTGGGGATTACGACCTGGTACTTTGGCGAGATTGTGAGGGTCGTCACGACTCTCTCCCTATCGATAGTGGCATCGTACAACGGAGAGTCTATCGATGACATTCTCGTCCGTCAACGAGGCGCCGAGGTTCCGACTAACGGAATGGCTCAGCGGCAGCGGCGAGGCTGACAAGACGCCTTTGCCGTTGTCTCGCACTTCTGGCAAGCTCGGTGCGTATCCTCAGCGGCGGAGCCACTGTCCGACTGGAGCCGGTGTTAGGCGGCATTATGGTTTTCTCCAATTTTCTTTATTCTCTGCGCTCAAGTTCGTCGGGTGTTGGTCTTTGGAAGAACGCTATCCATGGCTTCATCGTGCCTTCGGGAATGTGGAAGCTTTCCTGTGAAAGCTGTGAATTCCTTACCGCAAGCCGTCGCATCAGCTCATCCTCCGACACATCGAGAAAGTGTACTTCACTACTGGCTCCAAGCTGCTTTGCTCGCAACCGGAAGTCTTCGCGTTCTTCCCGTGCCCAGAAGCCGAAATCGAGAATTACATTCGTTCCCAATGCAAGTGCCCTACTTGCAATGTTCCAAAGCATGGTCTCGATCAGGGTATGTCTGACGTCATGTTCTGGTTCTTCTGCATCTTGACCAAAAAGACGCACCTGCCATTCATCGGGTGTCAGCCGAAGCGCTGATTGCTCACTCTCAAGCTCTTGTGCAAGCGTTGTTTTTCCTGAACAAGGCAATCCAACCATCAAATGAAGAGTTGCCACACTTATTACTCCTAAAGTTCGCATACGAGCCGCCTAACGGTTTAGGCATGAGCCGTGGCCGAGTGCTTGCGCTCGGATGGCACTTGCGCCATCGGCTCGATGCCTTTGTTAGGCCTTTGCGGCCTTCTTCCTGCAGCGCTCGATCCTGTTCTCCCAGTCGCCAGACCAGCCTTGGTTCCGCGCCTGCTCAGAGAGGGTGACCGCGTCCTGGTAGTCGCCCTGCTTATCACGGATGATTGCCAGCTGCTCGAACCCGCGATGGGACGGCAGCGATGAGCCCGGGTACTCTGCCAAGAATGCTTCCGCAGCCTCCGGCCCTAGACTGATCTGCCTCTGACATGCGGCGATTGCTGCGTTCATCATGGCCGGATCGTCGCGGTCTTTGTAGAACATGGCGACTTCCTGCGAGTACAGGAAATGCCGGTCGAGGACAGACGAGGTCGACGCGAGTTCCTCGGCTTTCGCAAGGAACCGATGCGCGAGAGAACGATCTTGAGGCTTGGAGAACCACCAGCCAGTGCCCACAGCAGCCCCACGGGCGTCTGGCTCGTGTAGCTGATTGACCCGCTCTCCAGCGACGCGCCGGTCGACCCCAGGGGCTGGTACACCTCGAGAATGTGCCGTCTCTCAGCGTCCGTGAAAGCTGAAAGCCACCATTCTCCCAGCCCCAGGTAGCCGATAGTGCCGCCAACCCGAGCCGGCTGCGGTTTCAGGAAGTCGAGAAGCCCCATCGTCATGCGCCTCCAATAGGCCTAACGACATGCCGCTCAGCCGCGAGCGGCGCCCTCGATGCTCACTCTACCCCGACCTACGCGCCGCTCGTCGGCTGCAGCGGC
>OCZT010000051.1_pt1 | contig 95448 bp, 95 predicted proteins | sample 1539031 | NCBI WGS metagenome assembly OCZT01 (sample SAMEA3539308, study PRJEB22396) | soil metagenome | biome: tundra; feature: field; material: soil | place: USA | collected 2010-05 | depth 0.15 m
CTCCCAAGCTCTACGACATACTGATCAAACTGCACGCCCGCGTTGACGGAGCGCGTCCAGCACTCACTGTGCGCGACGATGATGAGATCGCGGACCAAAAGGCGCTGCGCGAGCTGGTTGCTTCGCGACGGACCCGAAAGGTGTCGGAGACAACAGCGCATGCCAGGCAGCAGGGCAATGGCGATGGCACGGTGGGCGCTGACGATCTCGCTACGCTGCAGCTTTCTCCCCTGCAGCGCTTCAGGGCGGGAGAGATCGACGAGCACGCGGCGACAACCGAGATCGCGCTCGTCAACTCGCTTTTGAATGGGATCGGGCTTACGAGCGTGCAAGAGGAGCTGCAACACATAAAAGACCTCCTTCACGCGTCGAACGGGGGGTAAGAGTCGTGTGGGACAGGTACCAGCGAGACTTGCGAAGGGCGGTGCGTACGAGCTCAGGCCGGGAGAAAGGCCTCCTCGTGGCGAATTACGAGGCTGAGCGTGAGATCTACGGCACGACTTCGCTCACGCCAAGCACGCTGAAGGAGGGCGTGAAGGACATCGGCCCTCCCGACCAAGCACGGCAGTTTCACACCACCCTGGAGGCTCAGAAACGCTTGTCGGTGTACCTCTCGAACATCCAGACGCGTTACCTGCAACTGCGTGAGCAGCTTGCTTATCTGACGGGTACCTTCTTCGCTTTGAAGCAGTACCAGTTTGAAGAAAACCTCCTCAACGACATATCGTGGGGAAGAGGTAAGCGCGCAGCGGCGCTGCGGCAGCGCATCGTGTCGAACAGCCACCGCATGCTGCTCGGGGACATTACGCTCGACGAGGAGGGCGAATATGTCCACGTGCGCGTGTCCGATACAGGCAAATACGTAGCCTTCAAGACGATTGAAACGATTCGAGACCAAGCGCTTCACCTTAAGACGAAGATCGAGGTCGCACGGGGTTTCATGGAAGAGAGCGCGCTCCACCTGAAGGCTTATGAGGCGTACTTCGACGGCATCGAAGAGGAGCTGCGTGAGCTCATCCGTTCAGCACAACGCCTGCTTTATAACGTTGACTCGGACTCGTGGCAAGAGATGAGAGAGATCTTAGCGCAATGCGATGATGATTTTTTGCGGATGATGGAGGCGCTGCCGGATTACGATGCGCTCGCAATCGACGAGGATGCCTACCGTAATGAGGAGGACAAACTGTTGGGCGACGGAGATTAGGTCTCCGCGCCGCTCATAATTTCTCAGCGAACTTTGATCACGGGAGAGCCCCAAATTATGCTGTAATTGACCAAACCTCTTTAAAACAGGACCGCGTCTTGCCTGGGGTTGTACTGACGGCGGCTAGGTCTTTACTACAAATTGATGATGAGTCGTCGTCTCGCCGATGTCAAGCACGTCCGCATAGGTCGGGCGATCTCCTTGGCTCCATTCCAGAGATGCGAGTATCGCCACGACGAGCATGTGTACAAGCACCGAGCAGGGTACGTGATGGAGCGGCCCCCAGCGTACTTGAAAGCGTAACAGTCCCCAGGTCGACAAAACTGCGATACATTGAAAAGAGCGTCCTCAACAGCCAGACACTTTCGGCGTGTGCACGAGGCACATATATCATTCCCTCCAGCGATTGACACATGACTGGAAGTTATGACAATAGTCGTACAGTTATGCCGAATCTGCAAAAGTAAACTCGACAAATAGCAAGTAATAGTAAAACTGTGTACTGTTGTCAATTCTTGCACTCATAACGCTTTGTTGTCTTCAACAGGTCCTAAAATGAAGAGAGAAACTTCACAAGTTGCCAACGAGCTTATCGAACGCTTGGATGCCCATCTCAACGATGAGAGCATAGGCAACCAGTTTTTTCCTGAGCGAGGCATAAGGCCTTTCCCGCTGACGACTGATGGATTCAAGACAATCCAAAACGTCGATTCTGACAAAAAAACTGCATTCGTTGATGGTGGCAATCAAGAGGTATTCGGAGCTCCCAACTTTTCCGTCCAACTGAACCGGGTCTATTTTGGCATGTGGAGCGGAAATAAAAGGATCCCTGAAAGGTCAATCCCTAAACGGATCGAGTTCTTCGCTGCGACGTTTTCTGACTTCGAGAGAGGGGAGATTCACTACAACACCTCGCTTTTCCCGCTTTCTGGCGAGGAGGCCACCCTCCCACGCGAACGTGACCTCTCTTTCAGCTCGATGGATCGATCAATCACTGTCGGAAACCAACGAGCAGATATCTATAGGGTCGGTTCTATCTCTCGACGATTCTCAGAGCTCGTACTCGCAAAGAGCGTCGTTGAAAACGAGCTTGCGCCTGGCGACGTTATAGTGCTTGACGGCACCCTTCAAACGGCGTTTCCAAACGAGTACGCGTATTTAGACGAGCTGAGCCAAGCGGCACAGAGAAAAGGGGTCATTCTCGGGGGACTTTCCAAGGCGAGCGCTCTTTTCACTGACACGGCTCGGCGCACTTGACAAGCTCTCAGCTGAAAAAGGCATCACCTCAGAATGGTACTACCCCATAGCGGACGGGACGAGCAAAGACCACTTCGTGTTCATACTCGGCGTTAAACTCAATGCAATTTCAGAGCGTATATTTAGATTAGAGATCCAAAGAGATCAATTTCTGTCGCTTGACGAACGTGCGCTCAATGAGGTGCTCACGCAGCTCGTACGAAATTCGTCGGATTACACGTTCCCTGGATATCCCTATGGACTCATCGATGCCGACCGCTTTGCGCGAGTAACGAGTTCTGAGCGTGAGCATTATTTTGCCATACTGCGCTCTCAGATGGCAGCGATGGGCAAGTGGGAGAAATTTTATCGGCATGTTAAGGCTACGGACGCTCATGATGTCTTAAACAAACTGGGGTGACACGAATGGAAGAGTTGGAAATCGTCGGCCAGATCATTGCAGGCAAAGTCGCGCACATCCTCATCAGAGAGAAGACTGACACGAAAATAGAGCTGGGGAATCTCTTAGTTGCAGAAAGCCGAAACGGCTCACTCATCCTCCAGGTCCACAACCTGTTCTACGGCAGCCAAGTTTCCCAAGAAGTGCTTGAACTCACCGCGGGACTGGAACTTGAAGGACGAGGGGGCAGCCTCGAGTTTTTCGACGAGAGTCTGCGTAATTATGTTTTGGCCGAAGCTCGGGCTGTCGCCTTAGTTTCAGGAAACCGCGTTACGATTCCAAAGGCGTTGCCTGACTTTTTCTCTTCAGTTCGGCACGTTATGAACGAGGATCTTCAGTTTATGGACGTTCCCGAGAACACGGCGTACCTCGGCAAGGTGCGGAGCGGGTCGAACGTCCTCGACGTGCCCGTACGACTCAACGCGCAGGACTTGTTCACCCATCACGTGCTCATTCCCGCGACAACTGGCAGAGGGAAGAGCAACCTTGTCAAGGTCCTGCTGTGGAGCGTGGTGAACGACGATAACCTTGGGGTGTTGGTCCTCGACCCGCACGACGAGTATTATGGCGGCAGGGGCAAAGAACTCGGCCTGAGCAATCACCCTGACGCAAAAGACAAGGTTAAGTACTACTCGCTTGCGGCCCCTGCAGGAACAAATACGCTTGTCATTAACCTAAAATCGATAATGCCGTGGCATATTGAGGAGCTTGTTAACCTCACCGACCCACAGTCTGAAGCGCTGTACGGCTATTACTTCGCCCACAAAAAGGATAAACAGTGGATCGAAGCCATCTTTAAAGACGAGCGACCTGAAAACGTCGCCCCAATGACCGCGGCCGTCCTTCAAAGGAAGTTTAAGACAGCGTTGGGTTTAGACGTCAACGAGCAAGGAGACCTTATCTGTTATAACCGAGCCTTTAGCGCCACCTCAGGAGAGTCGACGCTCAGTGAAATGATCGCAGCGCTGGAAAGCGGAATGATCGTTGTCGTTGATACGTCGAGGCTTAGCGACAAAGCTGAGCTCCTTATCGGAAGCCTGGTCATAAACGAGATTTTGACGAAGTATCAAAGGTACAAACAAGAGACCGGGAGCAGCGGCGTTTCCAAACTCGAGGATAAGCCCGTGGTAAGCATCGTGATCGAAGAGGCTCCGCGCGTGCTCGGTGCCGACGTGCTAAGTCAAGGGGGCGATACAACGTACAGCACCGTCGCGCGCGAAGGAAGGAAATTTAAGATCGGCCTCGTGGCGATTACCCAGTTAACGAGCGTTATCCCCACTACGGTCTTAGCAAACCTGAATACTAAGATCATCTTCGGAAACGAGATGGCGAGCGAACGAAACGCGATCATCAGTAGCGCCGCACAAGACCTCAAGGAGGACTACGCGACGATTGGTAGTTTGGACAAAGGGGAGGCTATCGTAAGCAGCATATTCACCAAATTTGCAATTCCTATCCAGGTACCACTCTTTGACGACTACGTGGCAGAATACCCCAGTAGAGGTACCCCTGAAGACAAGCACGACATTCACCTAAAACCCAACCGAAGAGTTGTCTGAGGCTTTCAACGATGCATCAATTTGCCCATATGGCAGACGTCCATCTCGGTGCAAACCGACACGGGAAGATGGCGGAGTTGGAGATCGGCGCCTTTGTGCGAGCCATGGACATGTGCATTACGCGCAAGGTCGATTTCATTGTCATCTCAGGGGACCTGTTCCACGTCGGGGTGCCCTCGGATCTCAACACAGTAAGGCAAGCCGTTGCAAAGATGCGAGAAGTTACCGAACACGGCATACCGATTTACGCTATTTATGGAAGCCATGATTATACGCCGACGAGCACGTCCATTATAGACGTGATCGAAAGCGCTGGCCTCCTAACGAAGATTGTAAAGCCACAAGTCATCGACGGCACGCTCAAACTCGAGTGCGTCGTAGACGCGCGCACGGGAGCGAAGCTCGTTGGAATCTCAGCGCGACGGATGGGGTTAGAACGCGAGTATTACGACATGCTCGATCGAGACGATCTCGAACGCCTCGACGGGTTCAAGATCTTTGCCTTTCACTCCGGCATTGACGAGCTTAAGCCCGAGTACCTCAGTCGGATGGACTCAATCCCTATCTCGCTCTTCCCAAAGGGTTTTGACTACTACGCCGGCGGACACGTTCATCAGCACTCAGAGCACCGCCTCCCGGGATACGACAGGATCGTGTTCCCCGGGCCGCTTTTCGCTGGTTATGGGCGTGATTTTGAGTTCACGGCCAGGGGCGAGCGCCGGGGATTTTACATCGTAAGCTTCGATCAAACGGTCACGGACGTTGAGTTTGTTGAGACGGTTTTAGTCGAGAGCATGTACAAAGAGCATAATCTAACAGGGCTCAATTCGTCGCGCGCCCAGGATATGCTCGCCGAATCATTTGGCAGCCTCGACGTTGACGGTAAGATCGTCGTATTGAAGATACGGGGCGAATTATCCGGTGGAAAGACATCTGATATAGACTTTGTGCACTTGCAGAACCTGCTTTACGAGCGCGGCGCTGTCGACGTGCATCTCGGTCGCCGCGGCCTCACCTCAGCAGACTACGCCGCTATAAAGGTCGCAGGAGAGGACGTGACGGTCATCGAAGAACGGCTCTTCAAAGAGAACGTTGGGACTGTACACACCAACATTCCCGAGCTCCAGGGGGATTCAGGCGTCAAGCTTTCCCTTGAACTGCTGAGGGTTCTGAAAGAGGACAAAAACCCTGCAGAGAACAAGAAGGAGTACGAGGCGCGCATGATCGAAGACACGCTCGGAGTCCTACAACTGAAAGGAGCCTTTGAGAAATGATACTACGCTCGCTTAAACTTGAAAACGTCAGGAGCTATAAGACGGCGACGATAGCGTTCCCCCAGGGCATATCGCTCTTTGAAGGCGACATCGGTTCAGGGAAGTCCACCATTCTGATGGCTATCGAATTTGCGCTCTTCGGCCTCGGATCGCAAAAAGGCGGCTCCCTACTCAAGACCAACGAGTCAAAAGGCTCCGTCAGTCTCGCATTTGCCGTCGATGGCGGCGAATATGTCGTGCGCCGGACCCTTGTGCGAAAAGGCGGCAACGTCCAACAAGCGGAGGGGCACCTTGAAGGGCCTAACGGCGTGACGGGTTTCAGTCCGGCAGAGCTAAAGGAGCGCATCCTGGAGATACTGAGGTTCAACGAGCCTCGAGACCCACGATCGCAGAGCCTGATCTATCGCTATGCGATCTTCACCCCTCAAGAGGAGATGAAGGCAATTCTAGCGCTCAATCCACAGGAGCGACTAAAAACGCTCTACAAGGTGCTCCGAATCGAGGACTACAAGATCGCGCGAGATAACGCTCAGCTCGTCTCAACAGCGTGCAACACTCGAGCCGCGATTCTCGAGGCTTCCGCGTTAGACGTGGAAACCAAGCGCGCCGAGGTGCTCTCCCTGAGTGGTGATATCAGCCACGCCGAAGAGACGATCGCACACAAACGGATCGAGGAGGATGCGCTGCAACGCGAGCTTGCCGCCCTTGATGAGCAACTTAAAAATTTGCGCGGCCAGAAAGAGGCACTTGCTCAAGCCGAGGGAAGAATTCCGCAGCTCGAACGACAGATAGAAAGAGCACAAGACGACATCCGGGTCGCGCAGCGTGAACTCGCTGACGCCACTAGAGAGCTCACGACGCGGGAGGGGGAGATCGAAGGATTGCGAGCGCTCAAGAGGCCAACTGAGCAAGACGAGAGCGAGCTCAAAGCGTCGATTGAGGTGCTCAGTCAATCGCACGCTAAATGTGCGAAGGACGCTGCTTTTATTGATTCCGCCCTCAGAAATTACGAGCGTATTCGCGCAGAGGGGGTCTGCCCAACGTGTGGACGAGAGGCCGACGCTGCGCAGTTTACGAAAAAGATCGCAGCTGAAGAGGTCAGAAAGGACGAGGTGCAGCGGCAAATCGACGACGTAGAAAAAGGTCGCACTGAGGCGAGTGCGCTGCTCAGTGCTCTTGAAGCGTACAGCCGGTCGCAAGACAAGCTTGCGCTGCTTCAAGCGCCAGCGGAGATGGTACGACAGAAAACCGTGCGCAACGAGGAAAAAATTCGCACCGCCGAGCGTGAGGTCGCAACGCTAGGAACGTCGTTAGGAAAGGCGCGCGATGAAGTAGAGAGGATGACGCAGATCGGCGTGGATCTCACAAACCTTGAGACCAACAGACGCGAAACGGCCGACGCGCTGTCGAGGATCGGAAAGGACCTTTCGTCACTAGAAGCTACCGCCGACCAGCAAAAAAAGCTCGTAGCCTCCCTGGAACGTGAAGTTGAAGCGAAGGAGCGCGACGTCAAAAAAGCGCGCTTTTTGACTGAAAATAGGATCTGGCTTGCAGATTACTTCATAAAGGCCTTGGAAGCGATTGAACGACACGTCATGATCGCATTCCAGCAAGAGTTCAATCAGTTCTTCCAGCAGTGGTTTGAACTGCTTGTTGAAGATCCCACTAAGAGCGCCCGTATCGATGAGGACTTCTCCATCATAGTCGAGCAGGACGGCTACGAGCAAAACGTAAACTATCTGAGTGGCGGTGAGAAAACGAGCGTAGCACTCGCGTACCGGCTTGCGCTTAACATGATCGTGCGCAAGGTCGCGACGTCGATGGAATCGAATCTGCTTATCCTTGATGAGCCCACGGACGGCTTTAGTAAAGAACAGCTGCTCAAAGTGCAGGATATCCTCACCGAGCTCGAGTGTCCACAGGTGATTATTGTCTCGCACGAACGAGAGCTCGAGAGCTTTGCAGATCAGATATTTCGGGTTTCAAAAGAGCGAGGGATCTCAACGATAGCAGAAGTTTGAAAGATCCCCTGCTCTTTTTTGTGCGATGCTGAAGAATTAAGTACGCCAAATCTACAAACAAGTCGAAAAATGATTGAGTTTAAAAACAACGGCGAATGCTCGTTCAGCTCCTTGTTAGTGCAAAAGACCCAAATGTTGCGGCGCAGGCTATAGGGTGTTAGAAAATCGTCAGACTTAATATGGTGGAGCTGACAGTTTTTTAAATTGTTGGCTATGAGCGATGACATAATTGACTTCGAGAGACAGATTTGGAATTTCGTCGATGAGATGAGACGTCAAGGTGTCCATCTCAACATATTCACAGCTCTCAAAGAATTACAACGGCGTGAAGTTGAGCTTAACGAGAAAAAGATACGGTATCTAGCAACAAAGTTGGATCAAAGGAGCTTTGTAACCGAGTTCATTATCGATTACCTCAAAGACACCCCACCTTGCATAATTCTTTATCCATGGGCTGGCCTTGGTAGAATGCTGATCCCATTAGTGCGTCACTTCAACCCGAGCAACGCTGTTGGCCTCCTAAAAACCAGTTTATGAGGATACAGCTCTGCGCGGGTCTTATCTGACCGACATGTTCAAGGGCGTTTTCGGCTGGAGTCTCTAGTTGGGCCTTGCTTTATTTACTTGAAATGATCCTTGATGTACCCCACTAGTTCCCTATCAACAAGAGGTCTTGAGGATGGGCCAGAACGGACAAAGAACTGCTCCGGTGAGTTCTTGTATGCCTTTAACCAGATGTCCCTACTGCTGGGTTTGCACGTGACATGGCAGACCTTTTTACCATCCAAAGTGAGCATTTTAAACTCAATGAGATCCGCGATATTGGGCTCGATCCTGTCTCGTAATAGGTTTGTGAGATGTAGTAGGAATTTGTCGGGGGTCGAAAAACGATCGTGCTCAATTCCGACGGTGGTCCCATTATCGTCGTATCCGAGAAACCCCCAATGGGAGGCTCTAGTGCAGCCGTTTGTAAAAAGAACGATGGGCTCGAAGAGATTCGAACTCTTGATTTTCGCCGTGTAAAGGCGATGTCACAATCGACTCTGTTGTTAAGTCGAACTCGCGATTTGTTTTTTGAGTTGCACTTACCACTTCAGCACAACAATAGCTTATTGATGCGACACCAGTCTCTTCCACGTGTTTTATTCTAGAGCTAGGTATTTTGAGTTTCCTTCTCTTCACAGAGGGCTTCGTAATCACAGAATCGACACGTTTGGTACGCTGGGCTTCCCGGAAATTGTTCGAGAAGAACTGCATCGATCATACTAGTTAATCGCATCTTCTGTTTTTCGAGCTGCACGCTATCGGGAAAGTAGTCCACCATTTTTTCATGCTTGACGTAAAAGAGCGAAGCTCTACGTGGGAGGGCGCCAAACTTCTCGAGGATAGCAAGGCAATAAACGTTCATCTGTATGTTCTCTTTGATGCTATTCTTCGTTTCCGACTGAGAACCAGTTTTGAAGTCGATCACGACGTAATTTCCTTCAGGGGTCAGCTCCACCCGATCAATGAACCCTTTGACAATACGACCGCTTAGATTGAATGCAAACTTCATCTCAACGTCGACAACCTGATTTTCGTTTGTTGCGATCGCCGCCTTTTCTGCCGCTTCATCGCTTTTGTGATTTATGGTCTCGTAACGATATACTAGAGTAGCAGCAAGAGATGCTAGATATCGTGGCATAGTGGTTGCGAAAACCTGCCATCAGATTCTTAGTATCACAGCTTATCGTGATTCTGTAGCCTCTCAGCAGACACGCTGCCGAACGGCGCCGAACAGCAATCAAAGAATAGATGAGCGCTCCGAGCCAAGAGCGTTTTCGACTACCCACGGCACAAATATGCCATAAAACGCCTTTTAATCTGAGTTACCGCATAAGGCACGTCCTGAACGCTGGCGTTCCCTGGCTTTATCACGACGTGAATAAACTTGGGACCTATCGGGAGCTGCAATGCCGCGAGCAAATCCTCTGCCGTATATGCCTTACGTGTGTGCTCGATCCCAAAACCCCGCGCCAAAAGCTCCAAGTCAAGTTGTTGAGCCGCCGTACGCTGATCTCCAGTAGAGCCGTACGTGCCGTTATCAAGAGCTACAACCGTAAAGTTGTCTCGTGCCAGCTGAGAGATGCTACACAGAACATTTGGATTCATCAAGAGGCTTCCATCTCCGTCGAGCACGACGACTTCGCTTTTGTCATAAAGGGAAATACCAAGCCCGATCGACGAAGCTAAACCCATGCTTCCAAGCATGTAAAAGTTGCTCGGTTGATCGCAAAGGGCATACAGCTCCTTGCACGGTATTCCTAAGTTGCAGACTACCGTCCGCCCTCGAAGGTAAGGAACGGCTGCTTCGATCGCTTCATAGCGAGTCATTGTGGGACGCTTAACCTGGGCTTCCGGCGACAAAGCAGGGGATTTTGATCTTTCATATTCCGGTGCACCCAAGAAGTCTAGTCTCTCATCTCCCGGTTGCCGAAAGGCGTCTGGAGGCGCGCACTGCCACAACTCCGGAGAGACAAGCACGACGACCGGCAAGCTTGTTTTGAACGACTCCTTTATAGCCTGACCCACGACTGGCAGGTCCTCCACGGTATGAACCTTATAGGTCGTTACGTCTAGGGCGTTTAGCACTGCTTCAAGGTGCGTCCCCCAATGAACTTGAGCGGGTATACTCTCCTGATAGACTCCACGCCAACTTGCAACAATCGGCAATGGAAGTTCATAAGTAAAATTGAGCGACGATAAGGCGTTCAGCAAGTTTCCGACGCCGGTGCTTTGAATCAGCATCAGAGGTTTAGCCCCTGCTAGAAATGCGCCGGCGCAGATTCCGACGCCATCTTCCTCCCTTGATAGCGGAACCTCGAAAAAGCGCTTGCCTACGAGGGGCAGTAGGTTCTTCAACCTATCGCACGGCAACGTGGCTACAAGATCAATGTTATTTTGTTCGAAGAGCTCAACGGTTTCTTCTTCTGGAGTCAGTGTTGCTCCCCCTTTATCCTAGTACTTCTCGCAGTTCGGCAAGATCCACGTCAGGCTTTGCGATGCAAATGTCGGGCTTTATCTGATAGCACGCTTTGTCTTCTTTTTGCTTTTGCAAGCCGCCTCCCGTAACGTTGAGAAGCACAACATCTGAATCATCAATACCTCCGTTAGCGACAGCCTGCATCAACGACGCTGCGGCAACTGCTGCTGCCGGTACTATATCTATGCCTTCAAGATCTTCAAAGAGACGTGCGGCGCGCTGGGCTTCAGTATTTGAGACTGCGTACATCTGACCCCTCGTGCTTTTCAAAGCGTCAAACACCCCTCCTTTGACTGAGTACGCTGGATTTCTGTTCGATAAGACATCAGCGTGAATTTTTTCGATACATTTCTTGGCGTCAGGCATGTCGATCGATGGTTCGATGGTCCTTCTATTCGCGTTCCAGGCACTGAACATCGGGGCAAACGGCAAGTTCTGGGACAAATGCAATTTCGGAAGCGAGCCGTTCAAAAACCTGCCGTCCTGTTTGAGACGCAACGAGGCCTCCCAGGCCGCAATTCCACCCGTTCCGCTGCCAACTGCTTGAAAATAATGATCTGGCGCTCTTCCGATGGTAACTGCAGCTTCAAGCATTACCGTACCCATGCCGTCACGCCGTGCGACGTTCATAGCTCCCCCTTCTTGCGTAAGTCCCGGTAATGCTGCGAGCCTGTCACCCAGAGCAATAGCGTCTGAATAATCATTTCCACGTTGCAGTACAACTAGGGTAATATTCTCAGAAGGTGGCTCAGGGAGCCATAACTTTCCTATGGCGCTTTCCAACCCGACGAGAACCAGATTGAGATCAGTAGCAGTCGTTAAGACTGTATGCGCGAAAGCGCGTGCTGTGTTGCCGACCGAAGAGACGACCAGCGTTTCTACCATGTTCTCGACAGCCCGTTGCACAGCCGGTGGCGACTCAAGCTCTTTAAAGCTGCACGTCTCCAAGAACGCGTTTTTTTCAGGCCAGTATCCGTTGAAACTGATGAACAGGTCGTTCAGTCCAAGCTCTCGCGCAAACGCCTCGCTTTTGTACGCAACAGACCGGCCGCGAGTTGGCAATTTGTCTACCGTTGGCAGCCACGCGGAAAACCGCCACATGCTGTCTTCCGCAGTGACTTGCAGTCGAGGGTCCTGGTAAACCGTGCGCAACAGCGCCTGATCGCAACCGCAACGCAAGGCGTAACCCGCGCCAGAAACGTCAGCGTGACAGCCTAAGCAGATAATTTTATAATGTTTCGGCGCAGAACTATTTATGTCCATAAATACAGTTTAGCTTCTATTTTTATTTAAGTTTACCTCGCTGTTGTAGCATTGTACAAAAAATGGCTACTATTTGGTATATATAGGCAATCTTTTTCTATTTTTGCATAATTATATATAGAATTATTAATAAAAAATAATTTGATTGTCGTGAGTGAAGAAAAAGAATCAGAAAAAGAAGCTTTGAGTCCTGAATCACCCACTTTTGAGTTTTTGTACAAAAAGGACAATCTAATAAAGTGTCTACAATGTGGGCGGTGTACAGCGGGATGCCCAGCAGCAAAAGTATTCAGCGACTATAGCCCACGTGAGATCGTTAGGCGCGCGCAAGAGTGCACAGCGGACGAGCTCGCAAAAGACCCCCTTATCTGGCTTTGCGGTCAGTGTTATACCTGCAATTCTCGATGTCCTCGAAATAACACTCCGGCTTCCATCATACTCAACGCGAGAAACAAAGCGTTCAAAGAGGGATACGCACCGGATGAGCTCTACAAAAAAGCTTCTTTCCTGTTTCAATCTTTAGAACGTAACGGCGTGACCGTTTCACCTGAATTGTTCGAGCACGACCTTGGCTTGTTGAGCAAACTTGTCGACCATAACAAGATCACAACGCTGAGAGCTGAGCTGGGACTGCCTCCTCGAAACTCTCGAGACATACCAGTCCCAGCTAAAGCGCTCAAAGAGATTAGGACCATTTTGAAATTAACCTGCAACAAAGGGGGGCTTTTCAACGACCACTGATCCGCTAGTCTTAACGTCTTCCACCAAGCTGCCTCAACGCTTGTACCTGTTCAAGAGTTGTGTCGCAGGGACTTTCTACCCAGGCATAGAACGATCGTTCAGGTTCATACTGAATTCTTTGAACGTTGACTACTTCGATGATCCGAACCAGTCGTCGTGCACCGGATTTGCGGGGCACTGCGGTGTGGTTCCTCCTGAGGCCAATCTCAGTCTTAATGCCAGAAATCTTGCGCTTGCATACAATTCAGGGTACACCAATGTCGTCTGCACGTGCCCCACCTCATACGCGAATCTAAAGGAGTGTATTGGTGAACTTAACGACAACAAGACGCGGGCAGCGATAAACGACGTCTTGAAAGCAGTGAACTACGAGTACAAAGGAGGCGTAACGGTCTATCACGCTGCAGAGGTGCTTTATAGTCTGAAAGAAATCCTCGCAGAGCGCGCGAAATTCTCCCTTTCTAAGGTTAACATAGCCACGCATCACGGCTGCCATTATACAAAAGTATTTTACGACGAGGTAACAGGCGGGTTGTGGGAATATCCTACTTTGCTGGATGAAATATGTGCGGCGTTCTCAGCGACACTCGTTGATTATTCTGAACGATCTTCTTGCTGTGGTCTTGGTTTTTCGCACCTTATCGACGTAGACGAGTATACAGAAGCAACAAGCTTTAGAAAGCTCGAGAGCGTGCTCGCTGAAGAGCCCGACCTTATCGTGACAATGTGTGCTGGCTGCCAATTAATTCTCGATAGATTTCAGCGCCAGTTCGAAGAACGATTAAATCGCGTCGTGCCTGTGTTAAACGTTTCACAACTCGTAGCTTTGTTACTCGGAGCCGATAAATCAAGAGACGCATGCCTTCAATTTTCGACGATCGATGCAGCTCCACTTATTGAAAAGATGGAGGCCGTTTGAAGTGTCGAAATTCGGAGTCTTCTTATGTCGATGCGACGGAAACATCTCAAACGCAATCGATATTGATAGATTAGACAAGGATTTCAAACGCACCAACGTTGTAGACTCTGATCAACACCTCTGTTCGCTACAAGGCCAGCAGAAGATCAAGAAATCCATTCGCAAACACAACCTCGATGGCGTTGTGGTTGCTGCTTGTTCGCCTAACAATCACGGTCAGACCTTCAAGGGCTGTATACGCGATGCAGGCCTTAATCCGTATCTTCTTGAGATCACAAATATTAGGGAACAATGTTCGTGGGTCACCGATGACAGAAAGCGCGCTACCGAGAAAGCGCGCGACCTCATCAATGCTTCTCTACAACGGCTCGAACACGCGGAATCCCTTTCTGAGTTTCGTGTTGACGTTACCAACGCCACTCTCGTCGTAGGCGGTGGCATCGCAGGAATCACCGCAGCGCTCGCCTTGGCAGAAAATGGCGTAAAAACGTATCTGGTTGAAAAGGAGCCCTCTATTGGGGGCAATACGGTAAGAATCGGAAAAGTATTCTCACCACACAAGATGGTGGAAGAGTGCGCGATGTGCTCACTCAGCCCGTTAATGAACGATGTTTACGAGAATCACAAAATCGAGCTTCTAACTGACGCTGAAATTGCCAACATAAACGGAACTGCTGGTCACTTCAACGTCGACGTTAAAATCAAACCACAAAGCGTTACTGAACGATGTACAAGCTGCGGGGAGTGTGCGACCGTTTGTCCAATCGAAGTGCCAGATTGGTGGAACGCCAACACACGAAAAAGAAAGGCTATCTATAAACCTTTTCCACAGGCCGTACCTGATAGGTATACGATAGATGCAGAGCACTGCGTCAAATGTGGTAAATGCACCAAGGTGTGCAAGTCCGACGCAATTGAGCTCGAAGCCAAACCTTCTCTTAGGAAAATAGAAGTCGGTGCGATCGTCGTGGCAACGGGCCATGATGAGTTCGATCCAAGTTTGCGGCCTGAATATGGCTATGGTCGTTTTAAAGACGTTGTAACTCAGTTAGAGCTCGCTCGGATAATTGGCGTAAATGGGCCCACAAACGGTGAACTCTTAAGACCTTCAGACGGCAAAACGCCAAAGCGAATCGTGATGATACAATGCGTCGGGTCGAGGGACGAAAAGCCGCACGGATTGCCGTATTGCTCGTCGGTTTGTTGTATGGTCGCCCTTAAACACGCTAACTACATCACTGACTATTTTCCTGGAACTGACATAACCGTGCTTTATACCGACATCCGAGCTCCGGGAATCTATGAAAACTACTACAGGCACGTGCAAGAGAAAGGTGTAAAATTTATCCGCGGACGTGCGAGTGACGTGAAGCGTAAAGGGGGCAAATTGTACGTAAGCGCTGAAGATACGTTGCGTGGACAATGCCTCGAACTCGATGCGGACTTGGTGGTCCTTTCGACGGGTATTAAGCCCTCTCAGGGGACAGTTCAAGTTGGAGAGACACTCGGTATCGAACTAAGTGATGACTTGTTCGTGAAGGAAAAACACCCAAAACTTGAAGGCGCTAGTACAAACACTAAAGGGATCTATGTATGTGGCACCGCCCAAGGTCCCAAAGATATCACCTATAGCGTTTTACAAGCAGATGCAGCCGCTCTCGAAGCGCTATCGCTAGTTGGTCAGGACTACGTATCAATAGAACCGCTTTCAGCCTTCGTTAAGGATAGCTGCAATGGTTGCGGTATGTGTGTGCGGCAGTGCAAGAATAATGCCATAAAGATGGTTGATCGCAGAGCGACGGTCGATCCGATGCTCTGCACCGGTGGCGGCGCGTGTGTACACGTCTGCCCTACTGCAGCCCTTGATTTGCACGGGTGTACGGAAGCCCAACTTGAAGCTTCCATACGCGGGGTCCTTGCAGGTAAGCGCGAAAAAGAGACAAGGAACATAGCGTTCCTAGACACAAAAATTGGGTACGCAGCAGCTGACAATATTGGCGCAGCACGGCTCCGCTACCCCCCTTCTATTCGGATCATAAGCGTGCCTTCAGTGTTGCGACTCGCGCCTCAACATATAGAGCTGGCGTTCCAATTGGGCGCTGATGGCGTCTTTATCGGACAAGGGTTCGAAGCCGAGAGTTGCGGTGAAAACTTCGAAAGTGTCGAAACGCGGCTCAACGATTTGAGTAAGAAAGTTGTACAGCGTGGGATTGATCCCGCGCGACTAAAGATTTACCGCGTTTACATCCCGCACTTTGTAGGCTTGCACAAGCGTCTTATGCAGTTTGATGACAGGATCAAAGAAACTGGAGAAATGGAAGAGGAGCTCGCAGCGCCTTAAGCCGAAGTCATAAAATTTTATGCCACAATCAAAAGGCCCTCTAAGAAGTATAGAAGGGATAAATGCCAAGATAACAGTCGGAGAGGTCACAGTTTGTACTGCTTATGAGTTTTGCAATATGGTACGGGCTCACGAAGACGTCAATGAAGTAGACGTTGTTACCTGCGGCACGAAGGGCATCATGAGCGGAACATATGCCACTCTATCCTTTCGCGCCACGGCTCCAAATGTTTTCGAGACGGCCCAAATGGCGTGGCTCAATGATGTCCCCGCTTTCGTTGGACCGTGTCCTAACGAACGGCTTGGATTGCTTGATTTGATTGTCTACGGGACTGCGGTTAGCCGGAACGACATCAAATATGGGGGGGGCCACCTTTTTCGAGATATTGTGAAAGGAAACGATATCGACTTTGAAGTGCTAACCACGATGGGGCAACTGATAAAGGGACAAACTAACCTTCAAGATATGCAATTTGCAAGGCTCTCAGCTACTCGCAACGTATTTAAGAACTATAATGCGTTTGTTAACCCTAACGACAGTTGCGTCAAGTCCATTTTTTCTGTTACGTGTCTCGAAGGACCATATAAGGAAGCTACCTTCTCTGGATGTGGAGAGCTCAATCCTTTGGAGAAAGACCCTCAGCTCGAAACTATCGGAGTTGGCACGAAAGCCCTGTTCAATGGTGCTATTGGCTTCGTGACAGGGACGGGAACACGTAGCTCTGCTCAGAAGCCGAACCTTTCAGGATATGCTCCTCTGAAGGGCATGAACCCTAGATATGTGGGTGGCTTTAACACGTCCGCAGGGCCTGACGTGTTCTGTTCGTGGGCGATCCCTATTCCGATTCTTAATACGTCTCTACTTGAGAGCGTAAGCCGGACAGATGATCGAATCCCCCTGCCAATTGTTGATGTGAATGGGCGTACGCCACTTGGTCATGCACGATACAGTGACGTCTGGCGGCGCGAATATGGCCGGATACGTTTCTCAAACAACGAGTGCGTGAGTTGTGAAGAATGTCAAGTCGCTGAGAATTGTCCAACCGCTGCATTCACACCGAACAAAGGAATTGATCGCAAAGAATGCGTGCAGTGCGGCTCTTGCTTATCATCTTGTCCGCATGGCGCTCTAAAAGGTGATCTGGGTGCTATTGATCTAAATGGGCTACAAATTCCAGTCACGCTTAGGCAATCAGATCGATCAAATGCAGACAAACTGACGCGAGAGCTCAAAAAGAAGATCGAGCAAGGTGAATTTTTGCTCAGCACGCCAGTGCAAAGTATCAAGCTACAGTAGCATATGGATTCTGCGAGTTTGCTTTTTTGCACCTCGAATGTTGTTGACGCCGAGCCCAAGATCAACAGAGCTTGACAAATCCAGAGAGCTTTGCGACAAGCAGAGCCGTTGCAGTTACAGAAAGTAAGCGATAACAAGTCGCATTGAATAGGAGTAATATAGGGTTAGAGCATACTCAATACGAAGGGGCCATAGGGTAGCCTGGATATCCTTGGGGACTGGGGGTCCTCAGACCCGAGTTCAAATCTCGGTGGCCCCACTGGTTATACCCCCCACTGACTTTGAGATTACTACCCTTACAAAAGCTAATAAACAGCGCGCGCAATACATAGCAGTGTAGTATGATTTTAAAGAATGCTGATGACTTTTTATGTTCAATCGGCGGTGCTTGCAATTTAGATTGAGCATTCCGCGCGTAACATATTTTGCTAATTCATTGGATCAAGGACCATCTGTTTAGGAGCAAATAACGTGTCTATTGGGATTACAACGTACGGCGCATACATCCCCCGATACAGGATCAGAGTCGAAGAAATTGCACGAGTGTGGGGAGATGACCCCAACGACATTAAAAAAGGACTGCGCGTTCTTGAAAAATCAGTCCCAGACCGAGATGAAGACACGGCTACGATCGCAGTCGAAGCTGCTCGCTCCGCCCTTCAGCGATCTGGCTTGGCAGGAGCCGACATTGGAGCTATATACGTCGGCAGCGAATCTCATCCTTATGCGGTCAAGCCGACGGCGACGATTGTTGCTGAAGCGATCCGGGCAACGCCGGAGCTCATGGCTGCTGACTATGAGTTTGCGTGCAAAGCGGGGACTGCTGCTTTGCAGACGTGCCTAGGACTGGTCGCTGCTGACTACATCAAATATGGCATGGCGATAGGTGCTGACACCGCACAGGGAGCACCCGCAGATGCTCTTGAATACACTGCAGCAGCAGGCGGCGCGGCTTACGTCGTTGGAAAGAACCACGTCATTGCTGAAATTGAGGACACATATTCATTCACGACTGATACCTTCGACTTTTGGAGGCGGCAAGGCGAACAATACCCGAAGCACGGGGGGAGATTCACAGGAGAACCGGGATATTTCAAACACGTCTTAGCGGGGGCAAGGGGATTGCTTCATAAGACGCACAGCAAGCCCGAAGACTTCGACTTCGCCGTATTTCATCAACCGAATGGCAAATTTCCTCGCAGAGTTGCTTCCACACTTGGTTTTTCACAGCAGCAGGTAAAACAAGGTCTTGTGGTCGAAAAACTGGGGAATGCGTACGCCGGGTCCTCACTTATAGGATTAGCATCGGTGCTAGATGTTGCGGAACCTGGCAGCCGCATCTTTATGACCTCCTTTGGGTCAGGCGCAGGCAGCGATTCGTTCACACTTCGCGTGACAGAGGAGATCGGCAAGATGCAAGGTCAGGCCCCAACTGTTGCTGAGCTGCTTGCTGCCCCGATTTATCTCGATTATGCACTTTATGCCAAATATAAAAACAAGATTATACTCTAAGGGAGGCCAAACGCCGCAAGACGGCGATTCACAATGAGAGAAGTAGCTATCGTCGGTATAGGATGCACAAAGTTCGGCGAGATGTGGGACAAAAGCTTCCGCGACCTTTTCATCGAAGCGGGCTTGATGGCCCTTGAGGATGCCGGGATGAGCGGAGCTCAAGTGGAAGCACTTTACGGGGGGAACATGAGCTCAGGAATATTCATCGAGCAAGAGCACGTCGGAGCGCTTATCGCCGATTACTCCGGCCTCATTTCCAACAGCGTGCCAAGCACCCGAGTAGAAGCCGCGTGCGCCTCAGGTGGCCTCGCGCTGCGAAGTGGCGTCATTGCGGTCGCTTCTGAGTACCACGACATCGTCATCTCCGCAGGCATCGAAAAGATGACAGACGTTGGCCCAGAGAAGGCGATGGACGCGCTCGCTGCTGCCGCTGACAGGGAATGGGAGGCTGCAGTTGGCGCCACGTTTCCAGGACTCTACGCCATGATGGCCAGAGCACATATGCACGAGTTTGGTACAACGCGTGAGCAGCTCGCCCAAGTTGCCGTTAAGAATCATTACCACGGTTCAATGAATCCCAAGGCGCAGTTCCGGAATAGGATCACCATTGATGCGGTTATCAGCTCACCCCTCGTCGCAGATCCTCTTCGACTTTTTGATTGCAGCCCAATAACGGATGGGGCGGCTGCAGTTATTCTGGTTCCTGCCGAAAGGGCGCGAGAATTCACAGATACTCCGATCTACGTCAAAGCGGCTGCCCAAGCCAGCGATACGATCTCTTTGCACGATCGACGAAGCCTCACGAGTATAGACGCGACCACAGTGGCCGCAGATCGAGCCTTCAAGACCGCGAGGCTACAACGGTCAAACATCGATGTAGCTGAGGTGCATGATTGCTTTACAATCGCTGAGATAATGGCGATTGAAGATCTTGCTTTCTTTGAAAAAGGCCGAGGAGGTCCCGCGACGCTTGAAGGCGAGACCGCAATCGGTGGCAAAATCCCGATAAACACAAGCGGTGGGCTGAAGGCATGCGGGCACCCAGTAGGGGCAACGGGAATAAAACAAGCAGTGGAGATCACCGAGCAGCTGAGAGGCGATGCTGGAAAAAGGCAGGTTGACGGGGCTGAAGTAGGCTTGACCCACAATGTCGGCGGAACGGGTGGCACCGTCGTTGTGCATATCCTAGCGAGGTGACTCGATGGCCGTCCCGCGTTTTTGGAGAGAAATACCGAACCGGTATAACCTCATCGGCACAAAATGTGAGAACTGTGGTACCTACTACTTCCCCCCGCGGCCCGTGTGCCCCCCTTGCAGACGCAAGGGTGTGATTCGCGAATATCAGTTTGAAGGCAGCGGAAAAGTGGTAACCCACACCACTATCTATTCAGCTCCTGAAGGTTTCAGCAAGATGACGCCGTACGTTCTGGCAATTGTAGAACTCGACGAGGGGCCAAAGCTTACGGCGCAGATCGTTTGCGATCCGTCTGAAGTCAAGATCGGAATGCGCGTTAAGTCGGTTTTTAGAAAGCTCGGCGAGGACGGACCAGATGGCGTGATCTACTACGGAACGAAGTTCATTCCAGCATAACGCGTTCAACCATCGCGATCGCTTACTTTTAACTCTCTTTTTGAAAATGCCTTAGATGCACGGAGGATAGCGCCGCAAACAAACGCGCCGTGATTCGCGAGCTGGGGGGCTACGCAACGAAGATCGTACGTAATCTGACGGTATCGCGCACGCTGCGGAGGGCTGAACTGTCAACGCCCAAGCGTCGCGTGTGCTCTCGCAAGATGTCTTGCAGCGAGTGCTGCTACAAGAGAAAGCTCACCCGCAAGCACGGCACAGCAGACGATTTCAGCAAATTTCTTAGCATGAGCTCCCGGGGGCTTCCCTCCACCTGCCACGTCCATTATCGACAAACATTCGTGCTGCGTTTTGATCGAGGTTCCCCCGCCCACCGTGCCAACTGGCAGAGAGGGCATGCTTACTGATGCATACAATTCGTCTTCCCGCACCGAGAGGCTAGTAATTGCCGTCGACGCATCGACTACATGAGCCGGGTCCTGACCAGTTGCAATAAACATAGCCGCTATGACGTTTGCCGCTTGTGCGTTGAAGCCCAGCGATCCGGCTTTGGCAGATCCAAGCATATTTTTTCGATAGTGAACATCTGCCATGCCTTCCGGCGTTGTCTTCAGTTCGTCGTGAATAATGCTTCGAGGGATAGAGGTTTCGGCAACTACGTTTTTGCCTCTGCCTTCGATCAAGTTGATCGCAGCGGGTTTCTTATCTACGCACATATTGCCTGAAAGGGCGACCAGCCGAATGTTAAGCTCATCAACGATGATGTCGGCAAGTCTGTCAGTTGCAATGGTGACCATGTTCATCCCAAGCGCGTCTTTAGTGTCAAACGCACACCGTAAGAAGACGTTGTCCGCAACAACATAAGGGTCTATTCGTACAAGTTCCCCGTGTTTCGTGGTCTCCCTCGTTGCTTTCTTAAGCTTAGTAAAGTTCTCTGGCTCCTTGACCCATTCAACAACGCGCTGCGCTTCGACAACATCGGCCACCGCAAAAACTGGAGCGCGAGTCATTTCGTCGTTGAAAATCCGAACAACGGCACCCCCAGCAGAAGTAATTGCCTTGCACCCCCGATTCACAGATGCTACCAGAGCACCTTCCGTCGTAGCAAGGGGAATGTAGAACTCTCCATTCGCGTATTCTCCCTTCACTGCGAGAGGGCCAGCAATGCCGACTGGCACCTGCACGGCTCCGATCATGTTCTCGATGTTGCGTTTCGAGGAGGACTCGGCGTCAATAGCATACTCGCCGAGCGCGTCCAGTGCCGTTCCTGTCAATCTTTCGATCGCTTTGCGCCTGATTTCTACTGCTTCTGCTGCAGGAAGATCTATCTGATGGAGCCCCAACTTTTTCGTTGCGACCTTATCGATGAGTATATTATCGTCCCTCACGCAGACCCCCCAACAGTTTAGTGCGGGTGTTTGACTCGCACGCTTATTTCCGAGTCGCCGACGACCGAGCCCAAGAGTTTGTTTTTTCGCCTTTAGCTTAGCTCAGCGACGGTATACCACGACTTAAATTATTTATAGAGTAACCTGGTATATAAAGATGGATTCTGATGCCTCAGTGGCTAAGCCTGGTATAGCGCGTCCTTGGTAAGTTTCTTGAATTGAACACAGAGAGGACGAGGTCGCGGATTCAAATTCCGCCTGAGGCTTTATCTTATCTGACTCTGCCACGAACATGTTCATAGGCGTTGACCACGGAACCCAAGCTGTTCGCTTTGCTACTTTGGACAAACGAAAGCTTGAGCTTCCACGAGAAAATATCGCTGAGTCTTCTATCGTGCACGATATAGAGGAGGGGCTAAATCTTAAACTTGAGTTCGTTAAGCTCATCGGGCTCACGTACTCTATGGGCGATGGTATCACGGCGATCACGGACATCAGAAAAGTACGTAACAGAGGCCTCAAGGCGGTTGGCGGAGCTGGACGTTACATCGGAGGAGGTACCGCCGTATATGATGCAATTCATAAGTCAAATACGCCTGCGATTGTATTGCCCGGAATCCACGACGAATCAAACGTCGATTTTCGAATGAAGTTCTTTTCTCACGGAGCTTCACCAGAAAAGGTAGGACTAGCCTACTACGTCTCTAAGTATCACAAGAACCGAGACTTCATCTTATGTGACATAAGCTCTAATACCGTGTCTCTCGCGGTCGCAGAATCGCGTATCGTAGGGGCAATTGATGCCGCAATATTTGCACCAGGAGTGGCGCAAGGGCCCTTAGATCTTCAAGCAATACGGGACGTAGATAGTGGACTGATGACTGCCAACGAGGCTTTCTCTCGCGGCGGCCTCGTGAAACGCGGCCTTGGCGAGCATGATCTGATCGCAACGCTGGCACTGTATGCGGCGATGGAGATCAACGCACTACAAGTCCTATTGCGAGACTATTCAGCACAGGGATCGATATTTTTGGCAGGGTCTGCAGCTGCTAAAGTGAAAGCATTAGTAGACGAGCACTTGGGCGCCTCTTCTATCGTTCTTGACCCGTGGAGCGCAGCAACGGGGTGCGCGGCTATCGCTAAAGATGTGTGGGAAGGCGCTGTCGATATCTTGGGCATCCCGGTCGACTTCTAATAGTGCGGAGGTTGCACACGCTCAGGGGGGGCTGCCGCACTGCGAACCACGCGCGACGACCCGATCCAACTTCGACTTACTAGATAGTCACCTTGAGCATAGAATCTAGGATCTGCCAAACGCGCGTTTGGGACCAAAAAACGTTCGAAAGGATTAAATCAGATTGAACGATTAATGATGAACAACGGAGGCCAACAAGTGAAAGAGGTACGCATACACGGCAGGGGCGGGCAGGGCTCTGTTACCGCTGCCGAACTACTCGCTGTCGCAGCGTTCGAGGACGGAAAATACAGTCAGGCATTTCCTTTTTTTGGCGTTGAGAGACGAGGTGCGCCGGTTACTGCATTTACGCGCCTGAGTGATAAGAAAATTCGTCTGAGAAGTCAGATCTACGAACCTGATTACGTTATCGTTCAAGACGCAACTCTAATTTCGGCGATTGATGTTACTGCTGGCCTGAAGCCTGAAGGCATAGTGATTGTGAATTCCGAAAAATCGGCTGAAAAGGTAGGACTCGACGCAGGAATAGACGTGAGGACAATAGACGCCACGGGAATAGCGCTTGAAATTATCGGTCGACCTATTGTTAATACAACTCTGCTGGGTGCATTTGCAGGTGCTACGGGCGAGATCAGTATCGAGTCGATCAAGAGATCGGTCCTAGCCCGATTCCCTGGGAAAGTCGGAGAACTCAATGTTCGAGCAGCAGAAAAGGCCTACCAGTTTATGGCCACAACTGAGCGAAAGCCCCCCACAAAGACAAGAGCTCGAAAGAAAAGGGAGACGCATGAAATAGACGAAAAGATCCGGACGGCAGCAATTGGAAAACCTGGAACCTCAGAAGTCACAAAAACTGGCGACTGGAGGATATTTTATCCCGAGTTCGATATGGAGCAATGCACTCGGTGCGGCAAATGCCTCGAGAACTGTCCTGACGCTGCCATCATCGAGCGAACGTTACGCGGACAAGAAGCCGATGAGGCGCGAAAGAAAGCAGAAGAGCTCGAAAAGGCGGGCAAGATTAAGAAGGCCGCTGTCAAGAAGGCCCACATCCAATATGAACTGGATCCGACCTATTGTAAAGGGTGTGGAATATGTGCTAATGAGTGCCCGATCCAGGGTATCAAGATGAAACTGGAGGAGAAGTAGCATTATGGAGATAATGGAAGGGTCTCACGCGATTGCACTTGCGGTAAAGGCGGCACGGCCAAACGTAGTAGCAGCTTATCCCATAACCCCGCAGACGCATATCGTGGAAGATATCTCTCAATTAATAGCGGACGGGGACCTCGATGCGCAGTACGTGAAAGTAGAGTCCGAACATTCAGCAATGTCCGTATGCATCGGCGCGAGCGCTACTGGCGCGCGAACGTATACTGCAACAACCTCGCAAGGCCTAGCTCTGATGCACGAAGTGCTCTTTAACGCGGCGGGCATGCGGTTGCCGATTGTTATGACGGTAGCAAACAGAGCACTCTCAGCACCCCTTAGCATATGGAATGACCATCAAGATTCCATTTCAGAGCGCGATTCGGGCTGGATTCAAATCTATGCAGAAGACAACACTGAAGCGAGCGACCTGACGATTCAAGCGTATAAAATTGCGGAAGACAGCCGAATTCAAGTTCCGGTCATGGTCTGTATGGATGGCTACACGCTGACTCACACCTATGAACCTGTCGAACTCCTCGAGCAGGAACTTGTCGATGATTTTTTGCCACCTTACCGGCCTACAGACTTCCTGAACGTGCACGATCCAAAGTCTTTCGGCATGTTTGCCGATCCTAATTACTATACAGAGTTCCGGTATCAGAATCACAGAGCGCTGGAAGCGGCTAAGTCGGTGATACCAGAAATATCGACCGAATTTGGTGAGGTGTTTGATCGGGATTACGGTGGCCTTATAGAGGAGTACAGGTGTGAGGATGCCGAGTATGTGCTGATGGCGATGGGATCTGTAGTCGGCACTTTGAAAGACACGGTTGATGATCTGCGCGACGAGGGCGTTCGGGCCGGCGCCATTAAACTGCGTTCGTACCGCCCATTTCCGGTCGACGAGATACGGAGCGCTTTGTCTGGCGTGGAAGCCGTTGGCATTTTGGACAAAAATATCTCACTTGGTTTTGAAGGGGCACTTTTCACTGATGTCAAAGCGAGCCTTTATCACAATGGTAACGCTCCTAAGGCGTTCGGCTTCATCGCCGGTCTCGGGGGCAGGGACATCCCAAAGCGAATTTTTGTAAAGATGTTTGACTGCATTCGCGAGGACAAGAAGACTTCGAACAGCGGATTTTTCGACCTGAGAACACAGATTTTAGATTTCCAAGAGGTTTAGACATGCGAGCAGAAGAAGAAGAGCGACCGATAGACTTGTTAGCGTCGGGTCATAGAGCGTGCGCAGGATGCGGCGCGGCGCTCACGATACGAGCAGTTCTGAGAGCAACAGGAGCAAACGTGTTCGTTGCAAACGCAACCGGCTGCATGGAAATCATTTCCTCGCAATATCCGCAATCCGCTTGGAAAGTCCCGTGGATCCACTCGCTTTTTGAAAACGCAGCAGCAGTCGCCTCGGGGATTGAAGTGGCGCTTAAGGCACTCGGCAGAGACGAAGAGGGCAAAGTCGTGGTGATTGCAGGCGATGGAGGAACCGTCGATATAGGCATGCAGGCTATTTCTGGAATGCTCGAACGGGGTCACGACGTCTGCTACATTTGCTACGACAACGAAGCGTACATGAACACGGGAAACCAGCGCAGTGGCTCCACGCCGTTCGATGCCGCCACCACTACGAGTCCATTCGGCAAGAAATCGTTCGGAAATGATCGGCCGAAAAAAAATATGCCGGCCATCGCTGCGGCCCACGGCATAGCCTATGTCGCAACAACGTCTGTCGCCTATCCGAGGGACTTAGCAAAGAAAGTGCAAAAGGGTGTTTCTGTCCGCGGCCCGGCGTATTTGCAGATTCATGCTCCTTGCAACGTTGGATGGGGCTTCGACAGCGCAAAAACGATAGAGATCGCACGACTCGCCGTGGAAACCGGACTTTGGATGATGTACGAAATCGTGGACGGTGAACTCGTAAACGTGATGAAGGTATCTCGTCAACAGCCCGTTGAAGAGTATCTCAAGCAGCAGAGACGATTTGCTCACCTTTTCAAGATGCCCGGGGGCGAAGCCCAAATCAAATTAATTCAAGACTACGCGAACTATAACTTAGAGCATTACAAGGCAGCTTCTCTCGTTGGAACTCGCGAAATTCAGACGTAATTGTGACACGATTACGTGACTCGATTACGATACACGCGCACGATACGACACGCGTTGTTGTGCCATTGTTTCACTCGAAGAACCATCTATCCAATCGAAGAAAGACGTTTCCGCGCGTGGCTCATTAAGAGCGCTCAAGGTGAGAGAGCGCTTCATAAAGCACGTCAAAATCCGCTTCCACTTCAGTAGGTGGGCTTGATGATCTTATAACAGTTTCAGGATCCTTCAAGAGATGACCAGTTGCAATGCAAACCACAATCTCATCGCGCTCGATCGTGCCTTGCCTAGCCAACTTTCTTAGTCCTGCGATTGAAGCTGCACTTGCCGGCTCGACTCCGATGCCTTCCAACCGTGCTAAGTCTTTTTGAGCTTTGAGTATCTCTTGATCGGTTACTGATTCTGCGACGCCGTTAGATTGTCTTATCGCTCGCAGGGCTTTGGGGGCATTTATCGGGTTGCCAATTCTGATTGCGGTCGCGACAGTTTCGGGTTCGATCACCGGCTCTATCTCAGCCAAGCCGCGTCGAAAAGCATCCACGATCGGAGCAGACCTACTCGCTTGTATCCCTGTCATCATCGGCACATCCTCAATGATGTCTAGTTCTCGGAATTCCTTGTATCCTTTATAGATTGCGCTGATATTGCCTGCGTTGCCCACGGGAACGATTACTCGGTCAGGTGATTTCTCGCTGCCGTACGCAACAAGCTGATCAACCGTTTCAAATGCGATCGTTTTTTGCCCTTCTAGCCTGTATGGGTTCACTGAATTTAGAAGGTAGAAGCCTTTTTCCGAACAGAGCCGTTGAACTAACAGCAGAGCATCATCGAAGTTACCCCTGACAGATAGTACTTTTGCACCGTGCATGAGTGCCTGGGCAACCTTTCCCAACGCTACGTGACCCTGAGGCAAAAGAACGACCGCTTCCATGCCCGCTTTTGCTGCGTAAATCGCCATAGATGCAGAGGTATTCCCTGTCGAGGCGCACGCTACGGTCTTGGTCCCAAGTTCGGCTGCTCGCGAAACACCTACGGTCATGCCCCTGTCCTTGAACGAGCCTGTAGGATTCATCCCCTCGTGTTTGACGTACAGCTCCTTGACGCCACACTCTTCTTCAAGCCTTTTGCACCGGTATAGGGGCGTCCCCCCCTCCATTAGCGAGATGGGAACTCCGGAAATCGGAAGGAGTTGGCGATATTTCCACACGTGCGGCGGAATAGCCGAGAGATCTTCCAAACTGAATTGAACTTTCGAGAAGTCGTACCTGATTTCAAGGAGACCGTCGCAACTGCACGTATTCGCGACGGTTGAGAGGTCATGCTTCTTGCCGCAGTCAATACATTCCAAATGCATTTAGTCAACCTGCTTAGCCAATCGCTTCCAGTTTCTCGTGTACGAGTTTCCTAGCCTCGATCACGGCTTCGTTGATCTTGTCTGCGTGAGGGCCGCCTCCTTGCGCCCGCTCAGGCCGCCCGCCACCACTACCACCGAGTATGCTACACACCTCTTTTACTATCATCGCCGCGTTCAAGCCTTTTTTCACTACATCCGTGCGCATCATGATAACGATATTCGCCTTGCTTGCGTGTAAGCCCCCGAGGATGACCACAGCGTTGTCGTTCAGCAGCTCCTGTGAGGTGCGCAGAAGCTCTTTCATGTTGGCGTCAATTGGCGTCATGCTATAGACTTTAGTGCCAGGCTTCGGTTCCTCCACAGTCGAAACCACGACACCTCCGACTTGCGCTACCACATTGGGAACCGTATCCACAGTAACTGCAACACTAGTAAGCCTCTCGAATGCAGCATCTAACGACGAGAGCGCATCCCTAAGCGTATCAAGATCTCCGGCACTCAGAGCATCCTGCGCTTTTTTGATCGACGGAGTCTCTGACATCAAAAAAGACGTGAACATCGCCTTCAGCTCCTGCAACTTGTCATTTTCCTTGCCTAGTTCCTTCCATTCCTCAAAGAAGCGACTTGTGGTAGACGGAAGTTGCTCCGGGGGGACTCGCAGAGTCTTTGAGGACTTGCTAACGATAGCATCGCGCTCTTGATCGTACAATATCGCCGCTATGCCGGCAGCAAATTCAAATCGCTCGACCCCATCTTGTATTCGCTCCGTCTTCATGATTCGCAACGGTCCGACTTTGCCCGTACTCGTCATGTGGGTTCCCGCGCACGCCTGAACGTCGGCGCCCACGTGCACTATTCGAATGACCGCTCCAGGTGGCACTCCGCCTTGGTAGAGTGCGAACCCATACGTCTGTTCTGCTTCGTTTCGATCCATCCATTTCTGTTCCACAAGAATGTCATCCATGATCACGCGGTTAGCCTCTTGCTCAATTTCTTTCCGTTCGTCATCGGTCACCTTCTTGTAGTGCGAAACGTCAAGGCGCGAGCTTTCTACTCCTTTCTGCGCCCCTTCCTGCCAAATATGATTGCCAAGAACGCCCCGTATAGACGCCAGTAGAATATGCGTCGCAGTATGATGTCGAGCAAGCGATTGTCTTCTGTCGATATCGATTTCACCTCGCACGTTCTCGCCTATGACAAAAGGCGTAACGTCCTCGACTTCGTGAATAACAACGTGGTCTACGAGGCGCGCGGCTAGCACTCGAACTTTCGTTCCCAAGCCTGTGGTGATATGGCCCGTGTCTGCCGGCTGTCCCCCACCGCCGGGATAGAAAAGCGTTCTATCAAGGATTGCCCCCTCTTTGGACAGACCAATGACTTGCGCTTGAAAAGTCACTTGTTCTGGTTCATCATAAAACAAGCGATAAGTAGCAGGCAGGTCGAGGACACCTTCCGTGGCCGGTTCTACGCGAACTTCGACGCGCTCGTGCGTGTCAGCAACTATGGAGTAAAAATCGTCGGGCAACTCGACGTTCGTTCCGATCTCGTTACCCACCGCTGCAACAATTTCGGGGGGCACTCCGTGAGAGTCATACAGCTTCACAAGCTCTTCCCTAGGGAAACTTTGCCCCCGATAACGCTCCGCCAAGCTAGCAACAAGTCTCTTGCCCTTATCTATAGTGCTGCCATATTTTGCAGTCTCTTGCCGTATCATATCAACAATGGTTTCCTCTCGAGCTCCGTACAACGTGAAAGCGCTCAAATTCTCTATTTGTTTCCTGATAACGTCATCCAACCCGATCTCGCAGTTCAACCCCTGTAACGAGCGGAGCGCCTTTCGTATCACGAGTCGAGCGAGGTATCCAGCTTTGACATTTGAAGGAACGATACCGTCGCCCAGCATAAACACTAAACATCTTGAATGATCTGCAATCGTGTATACGGTTTCAATTGGCTCCACGATCCTCATTAGTTCGTCAACAGCAATGCCGATGCTGGTAGCGACTCTTTTCCGTAGGCCGCGGAGATTTGAAGCGTTCAGGTCAACTAAACCAGAAAGTCTGGCATTTTGCGCGAGAATGTTCGCGTAATGAGGATCTTCAAGCGAATGCTCCAGTCCACTACCTTCTATCAAGTAATTGACGATGTCGGGCATTACAGCGTCGTATATCGTTGGCATCCCGTTGGAAGCCCACACCATTCGCTCCAAGCCATAGCCGGTATCAACGATCGAGTTTTTCATATGCTTGTAGTACTCCCCTTTAATCGTGATCCCCGTCTTTGAGCGTTCCATGTCCATGAAAACGAGTGTCGCGAGCTCTAAACCCCCTACAAGCACCTCTAAAGACAGTCCGGCGTTACCGCCGCCTGCCCAAGGGCGCTCCTTGTAAGTAATGGCCGCAGGGTCGGCTCCAAGCTCGTGCAGCAAACTGTCACAATACTCCACAGTTTCATTACTCCAATAGATTTGGCAGCCCGGATAATTGAATGCGTGATGCGCCATCATTTCAAAATTCGTTAAGTGCCTGCCGCTTTTTCCAACTGCGTCGATGTCTTTTAATCGAACGCAGGGTTGCGATATTGTGAGTGGATTAGCCGGCGGGGGCACCTTTCCTGACGTTACGAGCGGCTGAAAATCATATATCGAGGCGTTTACCAACAGCACATCTTCCCTCCATCGCGCAATTACCGGATATGGGGAGATGCGTGTATGCCCGCGACGCTCAAAGAAGGACAGATAAAATTCCCGCAAATCATTGAGCCCACGCTTTTTCAAAACCGGAGCGCCGATAAACGTATAAGGCGCGCACGGAGCGTCGCCACACGTATTTTGCTCGGCTCGCGCCCAAAAACGACTGCCGCAGTTGCTGCAGTATCTTGATTCGAAGTTATTGCTCAGATATTCAAGAGCGCCAAGGCTTAACTGCTTATTCGACATTTAACACACGTCACGCGACAATCTCAGTATAAAAAGACCAGATTGACCTGCTCTAAATAACTGGGTCGGAAAGTATTAAAAAGTTGCGCAGCGTAGTAAGACCGTATGAGTGAAGAGGCAGGCACCGAAGGCGCTCAAGACGTCATAAAGAGGCTAAAGAAGCTAGTTGAGGCGCAGTGTGGGCCCATCTTCATTTCTAAGATGAAGCTTAGGGAGCTTGCAGATTTGTACCGCACATACAAACGGGAGTACGGCCAAGGGTTTGCAACTGAAGAGATTCAAAACAGGATTAAATCACATTTACGGTAGTCTGCACATAAGTTTTATCTGGTTAGGTGTGCATGGCTCAAGCAAGAGAGTTGATTTGAGTGGACATTGAAAAGCTGCATCGCGGAACCGAATTGCTAAAAAGAGGTTTCGCCAAAATGCAAAAAGGCGGGGTCATAATGGATGTGACCACGGCAGAGCAAGCGATCATCGCTGAGAAGGCCGGAGCTGTTGCGGTAATGGCGCTCCACGCGGTTCCCGCAGATATTCGCAAGGCTGGCGGCGTAGCACGAATGGCAGACCCCTTAGTAGTCGCTCAGATTATCGATGCAGTCTCGATACCGGTCATGGCCAAGACAAGGATTGGACATTTCGTCGAAGCCGAGATCTTGGAAGCGCTCGGAGTTGATATGATTGATGAGTCCGAAGTCTTGACCCCTGCTGATGAGCAATTTCACATTGAAAAGCTACGTTTTACCACGCCGTTTGTATGCGGCGCACGGGACCTCGGAGAAGCCCTGAGAAGGATCAATGAAGGCGCAGCTATGATCCGCACGAAAGGCGAAGCGGGAACTGGCGATGTATCGGAAGCAGTGCGACATATGCACGCAATTATGAGTAAGATCAGAGAGCTCAAAGGCAAATCTGAGCAAGAAATTGGCCGCGTTGCGCGCGAACTTGAGGCGCCCGCTGACCTAACAGCCGAGACAGCTGAAATGCAGAGATTGCCCGTAGTCAACTTCGCTGCCGGCGGTATCGCTACGCCAGCCGACGCAGCACTTATGATGCGCATGGGCGCAGATGGGGTCTTCGTAGGTTCAGGAATCTTTAAATCAGAACAGCCTGAAGTGATGGCTAAGGCTATTGTTGAAGCGGTCAACAACTTTGACGATCCAAGAGCACTCGCAGAAATCTCCAAAGGTCTTGGGCTACCTATGAAAGGATTGTCCGTTGGTCAGATACCGAAAGAAGAGATTCTGCAGACGCGTGGGTGGTAAGAGTTTTCGGCCATCACGAGCATTCGCTAAAGCGAACTCACGAATTCCTGAACTTGCTTTTTGACCTCACCTAAAATATCCAAGTAGTCTTTCACCGAAACGGTGAGTGGTATAAGTTCCCCCAGAGATGCCGTGCTAGGCCATTGGGCGGGGGCAGGTGTATTTAGCACGAGATAGTCTTGATTTTCAATGTTAGCGGATTCTAAAACCTTCTCCAGCGCGTAAACTGAGCGGTTCTCAAACAGGGGGATCGCATATTCTTCAATCGTCGGGAACGCTTCACCTTCGGGCGTGTAGTTCAAGTACATCGTTGCATCGATTAGCCGATACGCTGGAAACGCGTCCTCGCTGCTAACGTCAAGATAAACGGCATCGTCCCATTCCGGTGAGCCAAAAAGTTCACGATGTATCCACGCGAGATCAGTTCTTCGATTCAATGACTTTGCGATATCGACGCATTTCAGCAGTATGACGCTCAGCGTTTCGTTAGAATCGAGATCATCTTTCACTTCATTGATCTTTGTCGCCAAACTCGGGTCATCAATGACGGCCTCGTTTGGCGTAATTGCTTCACTATAGCTGAGGGCCGTGAGTTCATTGTGAATCTCGGCCGCTTGACTGGCACTAGCTGTGGCTGCTGCGATGTTGACGTTGCCTTTGATTATCGTGGTAGTCTTTGGAGGTAGTTTTGGAACCGGGAAGTCCGCCGGTTCTTCCTGTCCACCTTGCACTTCCGACGTCTGCGCATAGGCGAGGTCTTGGTGAGGCTCCTCAGAAAGTGGTATCGGGGTCGTCGCTTCTCGGTATGCTTCTGGTACAGTCACTTCTTCAAAGCTTTCCTCTTCGCTTGCGCCTTGGTTGACAGCGCTTCCGGCTGCTTGTGCCGTTGAGCTCCGCCGACGGGCTCTTAGTACTAGGGCTACGGCAATAATGATTATCAAAATAGCCAACCCAATTGCAATTATGATCCCAGTACTTTGAGAGATTTGTAAGCTGCTGGGCACGGAGACTTGTAGGATTGGCATTGTGTCACCTCAAAAACTACTGATGGTTATAGATGGATGCTCATAGATAAATCCTCTGGTGCGTTGCGCTACGCAGCTGCAATGCATAGCCGTTCGGGTTACCGAAGCTTAGCGGTCGGAGCTTGCTCAGGCAAGTCAACCGTGCGCGATCATTTAAGCAGCACTAGGTCAAAAACTGGAGGCGCCCAAAAAGAATGGCTGGGTGCTTAGAATGGGCGACATACACGGCGCTGATTATCAAAAAAGCTGACACTGTTCTGATGGTGCACATTTTTTGATGCCCTTTGCGCTGCATTCTGTCGGGTAGAGGCTTCGACGAACTCAGTTTCCGTGTTTTCGGCGTAGTCGCACGCCCACTACTGTGGACGCACCAGAGCCCGGGACTAGACCTCAATGCGCTCTTCTCGCTCCCAGTGCAGAAGCGCATAGCACGTGCGTCGATTTGGCGAGCAAGGCTATGGAGAAACCTGTGACGCGAGATGGAAACGTTTTTAGAGTAGAAGAGCTAATCGGAGGGGTGGCTTATCTTCTGAACTGGGAGGTGTACGATGGCATTTAAGGATTCGCTTATATCAGCGTTGTTGGTTGTCGCAGTTATCATCATACTGATCCTCTTTTTGCTCCTCGGTTGGTGGATTGGGAGTCTGTTACTGCCTATGCTTGTATTTGGCGGCTGGCTGCACATCGTTGATATCATCATTAAGACGATCGTAGGCTTGATCATAATTGGGGTTGTAATTGTAGTCGTCGGCTACATAGCGTTGAAACTCATATAAGGGGTTCAAACCCTAAACGACGTTTCAGATCTTCTAACGGCGGTGCGAGGCTCAATCCTCAAACAGAGCAAGCGTCATTAGGTCTGTTTCTCGCGTAGCGCCCGCTCCCACCCCATTTTCAATATGTTGACGTCAATCTTGAACGGCAGACCTTGCAACGCTTGAATTCGTTCCGGCGAGATCGGTACAGGCAGATTAGGTGGAACCGCTTTATTCTTAGATACAGCAAATACGGACCCCCATACGTCCATCATTTCTAAGCTTTCGATAAATGCGCCTTTGGCAACTCCTTCCTTGTACGTCTCGTCTCCGACGAACATGTTCAAATCAAACGGTTCGTAAAGTTGCATGTCAGCGGCGTAGTTTTGGTATAAGTCCCACATGAGCTTCTCAACCTTTCGTTCCGGGTCGCGCACGTTCAAGCCGATGACCTTCCTCGCTTCACGTCTGTTGATAAAGTGCGTGTGTGTGTACAGTTTCTCGGTTATTATTTCTACGATCTGGGTGACCTTGGCCTCGTTTTTTTCACCCCGCATATGAATCTTGAGCAAATTTGTAGCCAACATTCGGATACGCGTGTGTTGCCGGTAAACATTTCCCAGCGCAAGCGGATGGACTTGCTTTGAGAGTTCATTGAAGACATCAATTATGTGGTCCTGCTCGCTGATCTTAGCAACTTCGCGAGCGAGGGTGATGTATGCGGTGACGTCCTCGACACTAATGCCAAGAGGGATAGCCGGATTTAACGGATCGCGAGGATTGAATTGGTTTACTGTAGTCGGATCGACCGAGCTAAGCGTTCCGCCTTTCCCCATCAATATTTCGTCGGCACCAAGACAAATCAGTGTTCCCGCACTATGACAATGATAAGGCACGAGTGCCGAAAACTTGGTCGCGAACTCTCGAATGAAGTTGACCATTGGCCACGGGACGTCAGCGTCTCCTCCGCGAGTATAGATGAACAAGTCCAAATGATCGATCTCGCCTAAACGATCTAGATGGTCATAAACGAAACGCAAGTGCTCTTGCGAAACTTGGCTAATCATCCCAGGGATATTAGCATTCGTTGGACGGTCGCCGGTAACGTAGCAGATCATCTCGCTGCCCCGCAAGTCTTGTAGTTCCTGAATAATGTCGAGTCGTTGCTTGGTTAGCTCCGAAGCCTCCGTGAGATAGCGCATATTTCACCCTATCGGGACTTTCGTATATATACATGTCATCCTAGTTTGAGCTGTTTCGAGCGCCACAAACGACTGTCGCACTCACGCCTCGTGGAGAAGCGGCGCTAGGAGAACTAGAGTGCCTCACTTTAGTTGTGCCAGAACCTGCGCGTCAGTGTGTACTGCCGCTCGTGCCTCAAGATATCACGGTAAAAGCCTTCCTCATCTCGGCGCGCTTTTCGGATGACTCTTGATGCGGCTTCAGGGCCCAAGCCGCGCGACGCTAATGCGATGACTCCTTTCTTTCCGTGAGAAAGAACCAAGTTAGCATTTCTATAGACGCGCCTTGTCCGCGCCTTCTCGTCCGGAGTTTTTGCTTTTTCGGACTTGCTAACGATCACTACGTCCTCATCTTCCCACGGCTTCAATGCCGCAATCAACTTGGAGCTGCATAGTAGACATTGTGGCTGCTCAGGCACGCTTGCCACGTATCGTTTCGATTTCCATTTCTTGCACGTGAGACAAAAAAGGATTACGCGATCATTCATGATTCTGTTTTTGAGCGCCATGAGAATCGACCTGTCTGCGTTGTCGGTCACAAGCAGATCTCGCGCGCCATAATGCCGTTGTCTGCTCAGAGGGCTCAGTTTCGACGTGACTACTTGAATGTCGCCGTCTTGAATTTCCCTGAGAAGTTGGCTAGTGCGCTCCAGATCGAGCTTGTCGTGCACGATATCGCGTATCGCCTCCTCATAAACGGGCGTGTCTTTCAGAAGATCCATCAGCTTGTTGATATTGAAATACTTCGATTCCGCGTCCCTGTCGATCACGCCGAACTTGCGCGCTACGTGCACTAGCTTCCACTTAAGCAGCATGCTGTTTTTCAAAGTCATTTCAATCAACGGCTTAAGAAACTCTGGCTTTATCTGTCGGACTAGGTCAGCGATGAGTTCCGCGCTCAGCGCGTTCGGGAGTTGAAGCTGTATCCAATATGGATTGACCTCCAAAGCAACGCTGCTTCCCAAGCGGGCCGCGAGCAGCGAACTGATGACGCGGCCTAATGTCTCGTTAATCCTATGGCCAAAGCATGCGTGTATAAGTGCGGTCTTGCCGTCGACTTCTACCACAAGCACGTTATGCGTGGGAACGACGAATTTCTTCTGTCGCCGCATCAGGTTCACCACGCCTTGCACCGTGTGAGGATCCGTGCAGTACTCCTTAAGAAGGCTATGAGTCACATCCTCACTTGAATTCGTTATCTGCCCACGAAGTTTCCCAACGTCCGAAGCAACATCGTAAGGCACTGGTATTTGCTCGCCCGCCCAGCGAGGGATTTCGCCGGTAGCGCTGTCCATGGGCTCGACCTTCACGCGCTGCTCGTCAATCTCCAAAATCCGCCACATCTCTCCCCTCGTAACAAACACGGCACCAGGCTCAGCAAAAGCAATCACGAAGCTTTCATCAAGAGTTCCTATCCACTTCCCGTTTATCGTGTCATAAATACTGTAGGTTTTTTCATCGGGAATCATAGAAAGATTTTCATAGCAGTACCGGCGCGTTTTTCCCATCATCTTAATGAGCGGTTCTGTGTCTTCGCGCTCAACTTTCAGCAGCCGTTGCTGTTGCAGCAGCTTAACCACCTCGACGAACTTTTCGAGCGTCAGGTCTCGATACGGAAATGCCTTTTTTATGATTCGCAGCGCAAGTTTAGCGGGCTTAGCTCCGTTCAAGGTCATGAAACAGAGCTGGTTTGCAAGAACGTCCAACGCTTGGTAATCAGCGTTCAAAGGTTCAATCGCGTTGTTTTTCGCTCGACGCGTTATCACCCAAGACTCCATGATGTCGTCCGGGTGCGTTGCGATGATGGTGCCCTCAGATCTCTCGCCGACTCGGTGTCCCGCCCGTCCCACGCGTTGAAGCAATCGCGTCACTTCGCGTGGAGAATTATATTGTATGACGTGCTCGACGTCTCCTATGTCGATGCCCAGTTCCATCGACGAGGTACAGATCAAACCTCTTTTCTTGCCGGCTTTGAATTCGTTTTCTGCCTCAATGCGTGCCTCTCTCGATAGCGACCCATGATGCACGCCAACGTCACTGCCGCGAAAAAGAGATCCAAGCACCTCAGCTGCTTGTCGCGTATTTACAAAGATCAGTGTGGACTTATGCCTGTCGACTATGTCGCGCACGATGCGAGCGTGACTCGCGAGTTCTGGCGCAATCATTCTTATTTTCGCGGCGGTGTTATCCCCACCGGTTACCTGCGGCTGTGTGACTGCAAAATCCAACATTTTTGCCCGAGAGACCTCGAGGACAGAGAACTCTCTTCCGGTCCCGGCGAGGAAGTGGCCGATCTCCTGCGGCCTGCCGACGGTCGCGGAAAGGCCGATCCTTTGGAACTCGCCCACTAAGTCCGTCAAACGCTCAAGGCCGATTGCCAGTTGGGCCCCTCGCTTTGAGCTCGCAAGGTCGTGAATTTCATCGATAATGACAAACCTGACGGACCGCAAGTTTTCCCGCAAACGGCGCCCCATGAGAATGGCTTGAAGACTCTCGGGCGTCGTGATCAAGACGTCAGGAGGCTCGAGACTCTGTCGCCGTCTTTCTGATTTCGTCGTGTCGCCGTGCCGAACGCCGATCGAGATTTGTAGCTGACTGCCCCACCAGTTTAGCCTCGCCAGCATGTCCCTGTTTAACGCTCGAAGCGGCGTGATGTAGAGGACACTTATTCCGTGGCGGTCCTCATAGTCCAGCAGCTTGCTAAATACTGGCAGCATCGCTGCTTCCGTCTTTCCCGTTCCGGTGGGAGCGACAAGAAGTAGGTTTTTGCCCTCCAGCGCGCTCGGAATTGCCAATCGTTGCGCTTCCGTGAAGGGGCCAAATCGACTCAAAAATGCACCCTTCACGAGGGGATGCAACAGGCTTTCCGTAGGCTCTTCGGGACTGCTGCTGGCAAACATAAGGACACGCTTAATAATGCGAATACTGCTTAAAATAGCCTGTCACAAAAAAACGACAAAAATTTTGCTTTTCGTGCTTGATTTAGTAATTGTCTTGAACGGACTTAAAGATATTTGCGTAAGCAATTCCGATTTAGGAGGTGCATTGCCTCTCCGCGTCAGCGGCGCCCTCAATGCATCTATGCGAGTGCAGGGAGATAGATTATGGCGACGGAAGGAGCTCTAAGAAATGGTGAGCGGCGGCCTGACTGAAATAGAGCTCATCTCGATAGCATTAGAGAAGCTCCAGATAAGAAGCAGCGAAACATTTGCCGATATTGGCTGCGGAACGGGCAGCGTGTCAATCGCAGCCTCGAAAAAAGCGAGGTCGTTATTCTCGAAGATCTGGGATGCAAAATCAAATAAGTGTCTCATGGACGGATCGCAACAAGTGGCAGTCACTTCTCTTCTGCGCCGTCATTCGCCATCTGAGGCAAAAAAAGACAAAAAAAGCAGCACCCCAACCATCTATCGGGCAGGTTGGAGTTGGTTTACGTCAAACGTCTGTTGTCTTCTAGCAGCGTCCCGCGAACGACGGGATAATGTCCGTTCCGCAAATCTTTATGGCTTCTTCAACGTCCGGACCTGTTGGGCTGCCAATTACAACCTGCGTCACTCCGGTGTCGAGCAACCCGTCGATCTTCTTGTTGCAAGTATCTGCGTCGCCCGCTATGACGAAGGCGTCGATCATGTTATCATCCACTAACGGCCCGACATCACCCCATTTACCTGCTCCGATAGCTTGACCGATGGCTTTAGCCGTACCGAGTGGAATACCATGTCGCTCGAGCACAGGCGGCGGAGAGCCCATCGTAATAAACGCAGCAACCATCTTGGCTGATTTGCGTGCCTTCGCCAAATCAGGCCCGACAGAAAACGCCGTGTATGCGCCCACGTCGAAGTCGCTCATCGACCTTCCACTCTTTCCAACTCCCTCTTCGATGTTTGGTATCGCCGCGACGTAGTCTTTCTCGTTGGAAGCGTTGATAAGTACTCCGTCAGCAATTTCGCCAGCAGTTTTAAGCATGCCAGGACCTTGCGCGCCCATATAAAAAGGCACCTTGTCCTTCTGCGGTCCGGTAAAGTCAAGCTTTGCGCCGGTCACTTTTACCGTCTCACCAGCAATATCAACGCTGTTACCGGCCAACAGCTTGTAGACGACTTCTTTGGCCTCCTTAATTGCACTCAGGGGCTTCTTGATATCCCAGTTGCCACTCCAGATTGCGGGCGCTGGGAACCCGAATCCCATTTTGTCAAATGTCGCTTTGTCACCGGGACCCATGCCCAAGTTAACGCGCCCGCCTGATACTTCGTCAATCGTCGCTATCGCATTAGCCGTTAACAATGGGTTTCTCGTGAAAGGATTTGTGATACCGGTGCCGGGCCGTATAGTCGACGTCTTCAGCGATATGAGCGTCAGCATCGGGTAGACATTCCTGTTATTATAGTGGTCAGTAATCCAAGCGTACTTAAAGCCGTTGTCTTCTGCCAACTTCACCCTATCCGCGCACTGATTCGGCGGCATATTCGGCACAAATTCTATACCAAAATTTATTTCCCTAGCCATTTTTTCACCAACCATAAACTCAGTAGGTTTATGTAACCCCTCAAATACAACGAAAAATCTGTGAGGAGTTTTCAGCGAATAATTCTTTTTTCCTGAATATTAATGTATCGGTGTTCAAAAAACAGCCTTTTTTGCAAAAAAAACTTGTGTTGTACGTTCGCACGATTATGGGCAACGCGTTTTTTTTTAGGGGGTCACGAATTCAGTGACGAAGTGCGCCACACACGACTTACCACATCAAGTTTGAGTTCGGAGCCGATGTCATAAAAAGTCCTTATCACATGCAGCGCGCAACGTGATTTTGCTTGCCTCAGGAAAGATGGCCGAGTACGCTGGGCGAAAGATCTATAGAATCGGGCCTGATCCCATTTTTTGAGTACGCAATCTCTAAAGATGACGCAGAGAGCCTGCGCGAACTGAAGCCGCGTTCTGCTAAACCTGCAGATCACTAGATCACAGAAGCTCCCAGAACCTGAATCAAATAGGTTCCTGAAAGGATCGCAATAAGTCCGAGCCCCTTAAGAGCGAGATCCATCCTCGTGAGCTCTTCTCTCAGCACCCGCGGAAAGCGATAGGACAATACCGTCGCGAAAAGTAGCACGAAGAGAGGCTGTGTCGCACCAACAGAACTTATCAACGTTATTGGCCCGTGCGCTATCGCGTAGCTGTAGGCAAAAACAGAAATGTATGCCACTGCCTGTTCGGCAACGAGAATGACGCCAATCTTTCTGCTCGTAGTCTTGTAAGTCGTGACAAGAGAGCCCCTCAAGGGCCTGAATGAGAGTAACTGAAAGAAGGCTATGAACCCAGCGATTTGCACCCATATGAAAACAGTGTAAAAGTCCTGGGTCGAGAACAAGTATTTCAAAGCCACGCTGTATACAGCCAATAAGAATGACGAGAGGATCATAAGATAAAGAGTAAGGGAGAGACGAATTCCTTTGCCAAGTCGAACCGCGAAAAGTGTCCCCCCAAGAACCAAGAGCCCGAATGCTACGTATTCTTGCGGGTTGAGCGTTTCGCGAAGCAAGAGGCTGGAGAGAATCAACACAAATACAGGCGTAAGCTGAAGAAGAGGTATCACCCTCGACACCTCTTCCACTGAGAGTGCTTTGAAATAAGGCAATGTGTAGTAGATGCGAACGAAACCGATAACAATGGTGAATAGGAGCACCCCGAATGGCAGCGCCGTCAGTGTGAAGAAAGGAAGAATGACCAGCGGCATAAGGCTGGTGGCGCTAATTACTAACACATATACGAGCGGCGGAATTCGATAGTCGGAAATCAGAATCTTGTCAATGATGTTTACGCCAGAAATCAATAATGACGACAACAATGCAAAATAGAGCCATTCCACTGCCATTGCGCTGCCTGCAGCCTCGTAGTTGACGTTAAGCTACTTACAGTTTACGAGTTGTCGAGCAGGATCTATTGCAAAAAATAATAGAATTGGCTCACCTTGCGTGCAAAAAGCTGCAGCTGGATTCCCGAATAGCAGGTCGCGCGATCCAAAAGGGAAGCGCTCGCTTGCTTGTTATTTAGTCACGAGCTCGGCGTTCATTCTTTTTTCTGGATGACGGAGTCCTTCGTGACGTTCGGTGGCTTGGCGCGATGCCTCTCAATTGCTCAACGGTTCCCAGATAGGTGCCGTCTAAGAGGTACGCTTGTGCTTTTTCAAGCGCGATAGCTCGATTTGAGAAGAGCGGCCCTAGCAGCGTTTCGTAAGAGGCTTCATTGAATGCGATTCCGCCAACAAGCTCGTTAAAGGCAGGCATAATTATGACGCGCGGATTAGCGTAGCCGTCGATCTCTGGATATCGCTCTCGAAATACGCTCTCAACAAAGCGGGTCCGGATCCAAACTGGCTTCGAACTGACGTGGCCGAGCGGATCAGCCATGCGCACGATTGGATGGTTATGCCCCATGATCACGTAGTCGCAATGTAGCAGGTCTGATGAAGGCCACGTGTGCCCGTGTACAAGCCCCGCGCCGTTGATGCTGCAACCCTTTGAAGGATGGATTTCGATTCGGAAGCGTGAGTCGCGCGGGAGCCAATATTCGATGCCAGCGTCATGATTTCCCGGAAGAATGTCGACCGGCGCGCATTCGGCTAACGATTGCAAAAAACGCGGGATGTCGTGGCGTTCGAGTGCTGAGGTTTTAGAGATCGTATGCTTTACGTCTCCCAAAAGTACGACACGTTGAGCATTGGCGGCAGCCAAATATCGGAGGGCCCGGTCAATTCGTCGGTCGATCTGCGACGGAATATTTATGCCGCTTAGCGCAAGTTCGTGTTCAATTCCGATATGCAGATCAGCCAATACGAGCGTGCTACCCACAATTAGCGCGGGTTCATTGACTAGGGGCTGTGGTTCGCTCACTCTAGAGTGGCTTCCGCGTGTAGGACTCATGCGATTCCGGGCTTTTCAAGAACGCTGCACTCCACGCCATCCGTCGCCGCTGTCTCACTGCTGTCAGAGAAAAACGAGAGGATGCCACGACAAAACCAAGCTTAACTAGGCTGACAGCTACGCAGATTATTTCGGATCCTAAGCCTGAAATGAAGTGCGCACAGCGATACTCGTTTCGCCGTTATTCTGGCCGACTGTCACCCAAACAGTATCTTGTCCCTTAGCAAATATGATCAAACCGCTAGTTTCGGAGGCGCTTGTGAAGTTTCTGCTGATGTTGTAGCCTCGTTCTTGCATTTGAGATTTGTAGAACTCTAAAACCTGTTTAGGGGTATCGTTCGTCTGGTACGTTATAACTTGCCCAACAAATCGGACATTGGAATACGATATTCTAGTCGCATTAGGATATTCCGGCACATTAAGTGCCTCTTTGCTAGTCTGCAGAGTTTTGTTTTGCGTGAGATTTTTTATGTTGACCGTGCATCCTGAGCACGCCAATGCCAGACCGGTGACGATGAGGATGGTCAAAACTGTCTTGAACAGTTTCATCAACCCAGCATTACTGCAGTTTCAAATAAACCTTGTGGTAATTGCGCGATCTGCGTCGTAATGCTGTCGCCGCCCTCAAATTGTGGGGCTGCGCTCTAAGGATGATGATTCGTGCCACGGCGGCTCGTCCGGGGTGGATGAACTTCATATCCAAAAGCTTTACCTTAGCGGTTGTGTATATAGTGCGAGGTTGACCATGTTATCCACGATTCCTATAGATCTAAGTGAAATAGACACGAAAAACGTTGATAAAGAGATCTTGCGAGCTAGCATCATTGCTGAGCTTGATGCAATCAATCTTTATGAACAGATGGCTTCCCTGACCAAAAGCGAAGCTATCAAAGCTAACCTACTAGACGTTGCGAAAGAAGAAAAAACCCACGTTGGCGAATTCCAGGCTCTTCTCTTACAGATAGATAGCGAACAAGCTGATGAGCTAGAGCACGGCAAACGCGAAGTTGAAGAATTAGCAGAGAAATAACCCCAAGATAGCCGGCAGCTATTCAAGAGCAGCCAAGACATCAAGCGTGGCTAGCACGCAGACACAAGCCGTCAGACGGGATCGTTCAACAACGAGACCTTTGAATCTGGCCTACCTGTTTGACCGGTTTCAATCGCAAAGCGGCAAATATGGTAAACGCGAATCTAGTGGCACTGCTTGCACTTCCAATATTGGCAGCAATTTTGGCTATTTACCTGCTCAGAGTAGGCGACAACGTCGGACATCTTTTCATCCTGATGGGTGCTGGCTTCTGTGTCATAGCGTTGCTGCCATATGTATTCAACACGCCCAGCGACATCGGGACGATACTAATCATTCTTGGTCTTGGATGCGTGGCCTGGGGCCTAACATTGAGAAAAAGGAGGTTCCGTTGGAAAAAACATCGCTCTTAGGCCCAAAGGTCTCCCGCATTGGTGGGCGCAGGCTACTACTCAGCCCTCTCGAGACAACTGCCGTATGACGTCTAATAGCTCTCTTACCAGAGTGCATCAGCTTTTGTATCTCCGAGAGTCTCTGAGTCGTTGAGCAAAGCAACGTCAAAAGTTTTTGGAGTGCAAGCTTCGTTCATCTAGCGCGAAGCGAGCGTGCGAGTGGAGATCGCACGAGGATCTGCGGGAGGATGCGCGGCTTTCGGGAAAGTCAAGTAAGCTTTATATCGGCTTTCCCGCAAATACAGAATGGGCGACAAATTTAGAGGCTTCGCATCGATGGACGCGCCGCCAAACCTAGGAATTTTGATGGAACAACTCTTAAAACGTGCACGAGAATGCGCGCAAGCTCTCAAGAAGCAGGACGAAATTAAGATCGTTTCTCACGTTGACGCGGACGGTCTTGCTGCTGCCAGCATCATCTGCCGCGCGCTCAACAAGATGGAAATAAGCAACGAAATTAAAATCGTTAAAAAATTGGATCTCCCCGTTATGCAGAGTGTTTCCGGCGCAAACGCGGTGATGTTCACCGACTTAGGAAGCGGAAGTCTCGATCTAATGGACGATTTGGGACCAGTATGCATAGTCGCTGACCATCACCAGCCAGCAGGAAGCTCCGAGATGGCGTTTCACCTCAACCCCCACCTTTTTGGGTTTAACGGCGCTACCGACCTAAGTGGATCTGGGGCCACTTATTTGATCGCCAGAGCCCTCGGCGACAATGTGGAGCTTTCAGATTTAGCCGTTGTAGGTGCCGTCGGCGACCTACAGCACGTTAGAGAGGGGCGGCTGAGAGGTGTGAACAGGCTGATACTCGATGAAGCCGAAAAAAACGCAATAGTGAGAGCAGAAAAGGACTTGCAGGCTTTTGGCCGACAAACGCGACCCGTTCATAAGCTCCTCGAATATACGTCCAGCCCTTTTATCCCAGGAATAACGGGAAACAGTGCGCAAATCCTGGAGCTCTTGGCTAGCTTGAACATTGAGCTTAAAGAAGAGGGCGAATGGAAAAAATGGGTAGACCTTAGCAGCGCCGAAAGGCGCAGTATCATTTCTGCCCTCATCCAAAGGTGCTTGACCGCAGGCATGCCCCCAGTAAGGGTACAGAACCTGGTTGGAGAGGTGTACACCCTTTTAAAAGAGGAACCCGGGACGGTACTTCGGGATGCATCCGAATATGCTACCCTACTTAACGCCACCGCGCGATACAGTTTCGAGAAGATCGGGGTGGACGTTTGTCTAGGTGACCGAGGGGGCAGCTACAGAAAAGCAAATGAGCTCCTGTTGATGCACAGAGAGAATCTGGTTCGAGGGCTCAATTACGTCAAGCAAACAGGCGTGACGACGCTCTCGAACTTGCAGTATTTCCACGCAGGCGACTATATACTCGAAACGATCGTTGGAATCGTCGCTGGAATGTGTAAGAATTTAGAAGGCGTGGACAGGCACTTGCCGATCGTAGGTTTGGCGAACTCGGACGAGGGGGTCAAAGTATCCGCGAGGGGGACCCAAAGTCTTGTTGAACGCCACTTAAACCTTGCACGAGCTATGAGTGAAGCAGCTCATTCAGTCGGCGGCGTCGGAGGCGGTCACGACATTGCGGCTGGAGCTACAATTCCTGAAGGGACCGAAGCAGAGTTTCTGAAAAATCTGAACAGATTGGTCGCACAACAGGTGTCGTAGCGTGCTTACAAGGAGAGCAGATTATGATTCATATCGCGAATATCTGTCAACCCCGAAATCGCATTTGTCTGTATTTCCACGCCACTTTCTCTGACGGCGGCCATAGAGTTTATTCCGCCTATTATTGCTACGCCGATATGGCCCCTGCTAACGGGCATTTCCAACAGATCTGAGTTGGGCTCTCCAACCTCCAGTACTCCCTTAAACTCAGCCTCCATCAAATCCGACAGCAGATTCTCAAGGTGGTTCTTCGCTGCCATAGGCACTTCTCGGACGCTTGCGAGCACCTTGCCAGATCCCGTATTGATCATTTCTAACACCGACGTCAATTCTTGCGACATCAGCACGTCGAGAGGGTCCAGTGTCGTCGCGTCGTACCGCAGGATTTCTGTAAATCTAACGGGTATTTTTTCAGTCACTTGCACGATGCCACCGCAAACGGGCTTAACCGGGATGCCTGCTTTTAGGAGTACGCCGTCAATGGTGATGCTGCAGATGGTGAGGATGCCACTGAAACCGTTCTTAATTGAAACGCCATTAAAACTCTCACCGCCCTCAATTATTCGCACGTAGGGGCCGACATTGAGCCCCGCGGCGTACACGTGCTTAAAAATGCTCAACACGCGTTCCAAATCATCTTCAGCTACCACTGCCGTATTGAATGCTACTGCCCCCGTAGCGGTCCTTGCGTCAAAAGTAATACCATAAATGAGCTCTTCAATTCTTGACGACATGAATTTCAGCGTCATTCAGCACACCTGCTCGACTTGCCTCTGGTTTCAGCGGCCAAACAAGCTCTCAACCGCGTATTTTCCGTCGTTGCGTGCGATTGGATTGATTCTTCGTATTTCTTTAGTCGAGAAACCCGCTTGCCCTGAGCTATAGCGACGCCACACATCGGGCCACGAGATGAAATATGCCGTCTTTGATTTGCCGGACCCCATCCTCAGTTCCACGGCGAGATACCCGATTCTGCCAGATCTTCTAATAAATTCCTGCATTTTAGCGGCCTGATGGTCTCCCTTCTTATCTACAGAAAAGTGCTGTGAGAAGTACAAGGCTGTGGCACCTTTGCTGGGCGAGATGCTCTTGCATTCAATGCCGAGGTAGAGCCCGCGATCTGATGAATCCACTAGAATATCAAGCATTTGTTGCGAAAAGCGGTGTTGCTTCATCCTATATGCAATAGCGTCGATGCTGCGCTCCTTGAAAAAGACGTTAAATGACTTGACGAGCTCTCTTTCAAAATTGCTCATTGATCGCACTTTCATCGTACTACTATAAAGGATATCCGTCAACACCCGCACAGGCGAATAGGGGGACAACGCAGACGGCCTTTGCTCTTAGTGCCTGACTAACCGATGACGAACTTAGTCTGCTCGCGCTTGAAAAAGCCTTCTTCTTCTAGTTTTTTTAGATTGCGCAAAATCAGCTCAGAATCAGCGTTGAGCCGGCGCAGCAACTCAGTTTCGGTCATGTCTGCGTGAGTCACGATCAGAGCAAGGATCTGCCCGCGTAATTGCCTGTTAGAGTGCTTGAACAGAGCTTGTCTCTTATGATGAGCGCTCTGTCGGCTTGGATTCTTGTACTTCTTCTTGAGCATCACGCCATAGTCCATGAGCGCATAGTACCACGTGCGCGGATTTAATCGATCGAGAGTACACTCAACAAAAGGGTAGAGCTCATCGTCTTTCACGCCTTCTGCATCAGCGAAAAAAAAGTGGATAAACACTGCTCTAATGTTTGTTTCGATGAAAACCTCTGGAGCGTCAAATGCGAAAGCGCGGATGGCGCAGGCAGTGGTCCGTCCAACGCCTGGTAATTCCACTAAAGCCGCGTAGGCAGACGGCAGCCTTCCGTCGAATTTTGCATCAACAATTTGAGCTGTACGTTTCAGAGCAAGGGCTCGCTTGTTATACCCTAAACCGTGCCACATTTCGAGCACGTTTTGTAGTCGAGCGCGCGAGAGCGCAGCAAAATTCGGAAAGTCGCGCAAAAACGATTCATATTTCGCAACAACCCTCTCAGCTTGGGTCTGTTGCAGCATTAGTTCTGAAACCAGTATCTTGTACGGGTCGCGGGTCAGCCTCCACGGCAGTATTCGACCCTGTTTCCGATAATGTTGATAGATCATTTCTCGAAAACGTTCGATCCCCGAAGCGCTCAAGTCACAGTTTTTTCGCACTTGGTTCATTTCGCTGCCTTTGACCATATTACGCCGACACCGCCTACTCCGCGGATCCTTCAGGAAACGCTGGAAGCCAGGATCGACTATGCACTTGCCTAGACATGAACATTCTGGCTACGCGACGAGCCTTACACCATTAATGTGCGCCTGAGCTGGAGTAATCTATCGTTGTGCCAATCAACGTGACGAAGGGGATGTTAAAGCTTACAAAGCTCCTTTTTCCGTCATTTCTTGATCATGGATGGTTGAAACGGCAATGGTTCAGATAGATAAGCGCTGCTTGCGATATTTTTGGTTTACAGAAAAGTCGAAAACTCTTTAATAATGGAAGCGATATTCATTGCGAAGCATATTGCTCTTGCGAGCTCAGGAGGGAGGCTTAGCTATTCGAGTGGTTTCGCGGTGCTTCCCAGTTGCAGTGGCATTTACGTGCTCGAGCGCGATCTTCAGTCAGTCTCGCGTAAGATCAGTGATTAGAGGTGATCTTTTTCGAGTTGCCCTTCTTCATAGCGCCCTGATGAGGGATCGATACCCGACCGATGGCGCCGCAGTCCCTGACAGTGTCTGACTAACCGAGCTGACAGGAAAGGTGGCGCAGGACTGACAATCGGTGCACCAACAGATTAACCGATATTATTTATTACCTGAAGAAATCTGATCACTGCCGTTGAACGATATCGATCATCGTTCCGCGAAAGCTTGCTATCTATGGGGGGAATTCATTGGGGAATGAAATCATTGACGGTATTCTCCAGGCGATTCAGCTAATTGTCTCGCTGAACCCAGAGGTTCTCGACATAACCGCCCGCTCCCTGTACATCTCGCTCTCAGCAACCTTGGTGGCATCCCTAATCGCCATTCCTGTTGGAGGATTCATACACTTCAAGGAGTTCGGCGGAAAGAGGGGGCTGATCACTATCATCCAGACCCTTTATGCGCTGCCCACCGTCCTCGCGGGACTCCTCATCTGGCTCCTGCTCTCTCGCGCCGGCCCGCTTGGGTTTTTGGGACTCCTGTTCACTCCTACCGGCATGATTATCGGGCAGATTGTGCTTATCGTCCCGCTCATGATGGGAATGACCCTGATCGCCTTATCCGGAGTAAGCCAGACCAAACAGGATACTGTAATCTCCCTCGGGGCAACGGGGGTTCAGACGGTTTTTACGATTGTAAAAGAAGCCCGTTACGCCATTCTCGGTGGCGTCATCTTAGGGTTCGCTAGGGCGATCTCAGAAGTCGGAGCGGCAACGATGATCGGTGGGAATATCAAAGGTTATACACGGGTGCTGACGACTGCAATTGCACTTGAGACCTCGATTGGCAACCTCGCGCTCTCAATCGCGCTGGGCATTATCCTCCTGCTTATAGCTTTGATAGTCACCTCGTTGCTCTTTCTGGTCCAGGAGCGCTGATGTCGTGATCGAGTTCGAGCACGTGGTTATGAACTTTGGGAAAAAAGAGGTCTTGAAAGATGTGTCGTTCTCCATCAACGACGGTGAAATCCTCACCTTCATCGGACCGAGCGGTTCCGGGAAGACCACTATCCTACGTCTCATCGACATGCTTGAACGGCCGACGTCGGGCAAGATCCTAATTGACGGGACCAATGTCACCAAGCTCCGTGACCGAGCAAAGGTCCAGGTACGGCGAAAGATGAGTATGGTCCTCCAGAATCCTTCTCCATTGCGCGGGTCGGTATACGACAATACCGCGATCGGGCTCCGATTCAGGAACGTGAATGCAGATGAGATTTTCAGGCGTGTCTCGGAATCATTGGAGCTAGTCGGGCTAGACGGATACGAAAAGAGGAAGGCCACCACCCTTTCTGGAGGTGAGATGCAGCGGGTGGCCATCGCCCGTGCCATCACCACCAAGCCCGGTGTCTTGCTTCTCGACGAACCGACCGCAAGCCTCGACCCGGTCTCAACTGAAAAGATCGAGGGAATTATTGGGGACCTCAAGAAGCAGTTCGGTATCACCGCTGTCCTGTCCACCCACGATATGGTCCAGGGACAGAGGCTCGCGGACCGCATGGCCGTGGTCATCGACGGGCGAATCGGCCAGATCGGCACCTCGACACAGATCTTTTATCAGCCGATGACACGGGCGGTTGCCGAAATGGTCGGAGTCGAGGATATCTTAGACGGGGTCGTCGCCGACAATGAAGCAGGGCTTGCGACCATTGATGTGAATGGCGTCCGGATCGCCGCCTGCTCAGATGCCTCCCCGGGCACCCCGGTCACCATCTACATGCGACCAGAGGATATCACCTTCTACGAAAAAGACAACATCCGGAGCAGTGCCCGTAACATGTTCACTGGGCAGATCAGAGAGGTGGTTCCCATGGGCCCCATGGTGCGCCTGAAAGTCGACGTCGGAATAAACCTAACCGGCGTCATCACCCAGCGGTCATTGGAAGAGCTGGGTCTTGCGCAGGGAAAGGAGACCGAGCTCGCGTTTAAAGCGAGTGCTATCCACGTAGTGGAACGGCAAGACACGGATTAATTCGTTTGAGGCCGCTGAATAGTAACCAAAAAATCGTCGAGCTGCTCCAGGCTGTCCAGAATGTCTGCACGGTCAAAATCGTGAGCAACGCCGAATATTCGGAACGTTCCTGTCGGGAGTCTCCCTGGCTATATCTTCCGCCGCTGCTTTCTTACAGGGCTTGTGCTCGCTTGGCTCCTAGAACTCAGAAAAAAGAACCCCGGAGGGAGACTACAGACTAGTAAAGAAAGCCCGGAAAGCGGTTTCCCGTGTGTTTCAGGCTCGGCCGCCGAATAATGCAGAATGACAAAAACGAGATAAACCAGTTTAATGATGAATGCTCGTCTGATTTGCTGCGAATCGCAGACAAGTTCGTATCCTAACAAAGGTTGCGCCCGCTTTCGCATTTGCGGGATATTACTCGCAAATCATAACCGCAATAAAGTGGAGTGTTAGATTACACGATTTTAGCGCAAATAGTTAGCTATAATACATCTTAACTGTCCGTTTTTTGAAATCCGTCAAGAGTCAGTCATGAAACAAAAAACTGGGTTTTGTCCTAGTGATTTGAAAGAGCAAAACTCTTTAATAATGGAAGCGATGTTCATTGCGAAGCATATTGCTCTTGCGAGCTAAGGAGGGAATAATGAAACCGTTAGGTAAAATGCTTATGGCGTGCATTTTAGTCACCACTATAGCCGTGGCGGCTTCAGGCTGCACCACCTCTACCACCACCAAACCACAACTAACGCTGGCAACCACCACTAGCCTGTATGATACCGGGCTTCTTGACTACCTTAAGCCCTATTTTGAACAGCAATACAATGCAACTCTCCTGATCACCTCACAGGGAAGCGGTAAGGCGCTAGAGATCGCGAGCCGCGGCGATGCAGGTGCGCTGGCCGTCCATTCGCCTGCTGCGGAGAAGGCTTTCGTTGCTAATGGTACGGGGATGAACCGCCGATGCTTTGCCTACAACTACTTCGTCATCGTCGGTCCGCCGAGCGATCCGGCTAAGATCAACGGAACGGGCGCGGTGGCGGCGTTCCAGAAGATCTACCAACTCGGCACGAATAACACCGCAGGGGTGACGTTTGTTTCCCGCGGTGATCAATCGGGTACCCACGTAAAGGAGCAGGGTATCTGGGCGTCTGCTGGGTATAACTATACTAAACAAGTCGAGGGATCCGGGGCTTGGTATGTCGAGACTGGACAAGGAATGGGCGCGACGCTGCAGGTTGCCGATCAGAAACAAGCGTATACCCTTACTGATTTGGGGACCTTCCTCGCCTATCAGGGTAACCTCACACTCGTTCCGCTGGAGGTCACGAATGACAGCGCACTGCTGAATGTATACAGCGCTATCACCGTATACAACACGAAGTTCACTACCGACGAGATCCAATTGGCTAACGACTTTGTGAATTTCATGATCTCAAATTCGACCCAGCAATTGATCGGCGCATACGGTGTACAACAGTACGGACAGCCCCTGTTTTACCCGATGAACGGAACGTGCAGCAAGTTTAACTGCACTTGCACCGGCCTTGCGACCGATCTCGTACCGCCCACGCTAAAGACCGGCACATCGACCGCCACCACTAGCGCGACGACAACTAAGGCGGCTACGTAAGACAGTCGAGACCGCAGAAAATAGAGGACATCTGGCCAAGACGAGAGATACGAAAGATAGTATTTGACGGATAATGGGCGTTAGATTCACCTCCAACGCCAGAAAGCCGCTTGTGGGTAAGAGCGTTTTTTTCTCTTACCTTTTTTTAGTTATGAGTATAGTAGGACTACGTCGCAAAACTGAGAAACTTTTTTGCTCTTTTATTTCGTAAGTGCGATAACTATCACCCCCGTAATAGCCCTGATATTGAACACCTGGCTCTAGAGAAAAATGACAACGGTTTCTGTAGAAGGTGCTCAGGCAACGTTGGGCGATTTCAAGCTACGCGACATTAACCTCAACGTGGCTAGCGGCGAATTCTTTGTCATCTTAGGCCCAAGTGGTGCCGGAAAAACCGTCCTGCTCGATTTGATCGCGGGATTCATTTATCCGCGACAGGGGCGGGTGCTCCTCGACGGAACAGACATAACCTTTTTGCCAACAGAGCGGCGGCATATCGGCTACATGTTCCAAAACTATGCTCTGTTCCCAAACATGAGCGTGTGCAAGAACATCGAATTCGGTCTGAAGTATGCGAAGCTGCCCGATCACGCACGGAGAATCGAGGATATCATGGAACTAGTGGGGGTCGCTAAGCTCAGAGACCGCACCCCTACCACGCTGAGCGGCGGAGAGCAGCAACGAGTGGCTCTCGCTCGATCCTTGATTCTAGAGCCGACCGTTCTGCTTCTCGACGAGCCCCTGAGCGCTCTCGACACTCGGTCACGAGATCTGCTTCGTGAAGAACTGCGAGACGTGATCGACCAGTTTGAGATTACAGCATTGTTCGTGACCCACGACCAGACTGAAGCCCGGCTACTTGCAGACCGGCTCGGGGTCATGTGCGACGGCCGGCTCATCCAAACCGGTTCGGTGCATCAAATCTTTGACACGCCACAGGATGAACGGGTTGCCTCGTTTGTTGGGATGGAGAACCTTTTTGAAGGCATCGTGGTTTCTCAAAAAGGCGGGATTATAGTCGCAGACATCGGGAGCGCTACGATTGAAGCCGTCGCGAACAATGAAAAAGGCGACAGGATCATTATAGGAATTAGACCGGAAAACATTACCGTGATGCTCGAACAGGTTGTTAGCAGCGCGCGAAACACTTTCAACGGCACAATCAGACAGATACTCTATCTTGGGCCCATAAACAAGCTTATCATCAACTGTGGTTTTACACTCACTGCGTACGTCACAAATATTTCTACTGAAACTCTGAGCCTCGATAAAAGCACGGATGTCTGCGTCGCTTTCAAAGCAACAGGCGTAACCGTCATCAGTGGTGGATAGAGGTCCACCGTGTTTGGGGGTGCCTTTTCTCTGTCAAGAGCGTTCGGACTCGATTTTATTCGATGAAGATCTTTACGGTGTGTGCGCCGTCAAAATCTGTGTCGACAAGCGCCTTTCTGCCTTCGCATCTGAAGCGCTCAAAAAATGCACGCGCGGAAGGATAATATGGGGCTTTCCTTTTAGCGACCGCCCCCGACTACGAGTTGGTCATCCCCGCGCTAAAACAGTTTGACTACAAAACCATTACAGCGGCAGACACGACGGTGGTCCATACGCCGCCTTCGCCGACGACTTCAGACGTTGCAATGTTAAAGGTCTCTTTGGGCTTCGAATCAGTCCACGTCTCGTACATGCTCGAAGCGAGTTTTTCGGCGTAGACGCCTGAACTCTCTGTAGTTTCACCGAAAGCGTGATGTTCCGATATATAGCCAAATTCGTTTGGATTCTTAGGAATTGCGCAACCTAAAGACGCCGAGACTCTCCTATTCGACTCGTTCGATGCGTGTCTCGACATGACGCAAAAAACAATCTCTCCTGGACGCAGCTCGTTGAGTCCTTTGTCCTTCACAATAATCTCGCAATTTGGCGGAAGTATTGAACTAACCGCAACAAGATTATATTTCTCAATGCCCGCGTCCCTCAAAGCCATTTCGAAGCTTTCCAAGTTCTCTTTGTGTGTTCCAACGCCGGCAGTAAAAAAGATTTTTTTTGGCACTAACCTCATCTTGACTATCACGCCCCTCTCTTGCGAATACAGCAAAACATATCTCAGTGTAAGTGTTTTTAACCTTTATGCAAAGGACGGTAATCGAAGTAGTGGCGTTAATTATTTCTGTCGCGTTTTTCGCCGTGTTGTTGCTCTCCGTCACGCTATCCGGAGCCGGACCGCTCGGGTATATACTGGTAATAATCATATTTATCATAATTGTCAGCGTCGCAGGGATTAGAATTGCCGCCTACGAATAGAACGCTGCTGACAAAGTATTGCTGAAGATGCTTTTGCACCGATGACGAGCACTCGATCCACGTAAGCGTACGGCGTACCCATGACAACCAAAACAGAACATGTCACGATGGACACAACGGGCGGTGTCCAAATAATCGACATAACAGGCGAGGTTCGCAAGCTGCTTACAAAGAGCGACTTACAAGAAGGGTTGGCCACAGTTTTTGTTCCGGGTTCTACAGCGACTGTGACGACCATCGAATATGAGCCGGGCCTCGTCGCGGATATGACGAAAGCACTCGACCGCATCGCTCCAAGAAACAGTCGCTATGAACACGACCAGCGATGGCACGATGGAAACGGACATTCTCATATCAGGGCATCGTTTCTGAAGCCAAGCGTGACGATTCCATTCTCGCACAACACGTTAATGCTGGGCACGTGGCAGCAGCTCGTGTTCATCGAACTCGATGTCCGGCCTCGCAACCGAACGATCATAGTCCAATTTATTGGCGACTAAACAAGCTTAGGTCGAAGACAAGCTGAGCGGCTCTTTCGATTCCTTCAGCCATTATATAGGCTTCCTCCAGGTCAGCCCCGACCGCAACTAGCCCGTGATTCTCCAAAAGTGCGCCCCTAAACCCCTTAATTCCACTCGATACGGCTTCCGCTAGCTCACTGGTGCCCGGTCGCGCGTACGGAATCAACGGTACGCGACCCAAAAGCTGTTTCCCTTCGACGTCAGGTGATTGCAAGTCATCCCCCAAACAGGACAGTGCCGTGGCGAATCGCGAATGAGCGTGCACAATTGCTTTAGATTCTGTCACCTTGTAGATTGCCAGATGCGTCGGCATTTCGCTCGATGGCGATCTGCCCGCGAGATGGTCGCCTTTCATCGTCACCACGGATACATCTTCGGCTCGAACTCGATAGCTGGGAACCTTCGTTGGCGAGATGTATACCACGTCATCGACCCTCGCACTTAGATTGCCACTCAACGCCGATGTGAGGCCCCGCTTAAACAGCCACCCCATACATTTCGCGATTTCGTGTTTCAAGAGTGTACCCTCAATTCCCGGTGATTATTACAGAGCGTGAATCCGTTGTTAAGTGTTATGCTGCAGCACATTAACAAATCGCGTTTACTGGACCAAATGACCAATCCTGAGCAGTTGCACCGCGATCACTATAAGCGTCCCCAACCCCACCATCTTGACCACTGATATTGCATAGCTCTGCCTTGAAATGTACGCCGAATAGATTCCTAAGGCAACCAGGCTTATCAAGCTTAAGCCGACCGAAGCAACAACCGAACCCACTGAAAAGATCCACGGTGCTAACGGGATTAAGCTTCCAATAAAGCTGGCCCCCCCTGATGATACGGCGCCCTTTGCGATCTTTCGCCGGCTTTGAGATTCGACGTACGTGTTGTTCAGCTTCCGCAGAAGCGATTTCTCGGTCATAGCTAGCTTGCCGTGCTCAATTGTGCTCTCTGCAAGATAGGACCCCAGGCCGTTGGTCAGCGCGAGGGCGATCGCCCCTCCAAAAGCGGCGCTAACGATAATCGCGTTGGAAGCGCCCACTACTGAAACGCCCATAATGATTCCAAGAGTGGCAAGAAGTCCGTCGATGGATCCAAGGATTATATAGCGCCCTTCCTCGATATTGAAGCTCATGAACGTAATAGTATTGTGGTAGCTTCCCTGCAGGGCTCAGCAAAAGAGAAAAACCGACTGAAGTTCATCCGCGATCGTGAAGCGTTTCGTCTTCTTCGACGATTTTTTTCCCCGCGATGATCTCATCGACGCTGTGAACGGCGCCCCCTAAATTCTCAATAGTCTGCAGAACCAAGTCGTAGTCAACGTCGGCGCCCTCAACCGTGATTTTTACATTTTCAGTCTGTTGATCGACCTCGTAGAGGCTCAAATTGACTCCTTCGACGCCCCGTATATCTCCTATCGCGCTTGCCACCTCGAGGTTAGTAGGTTCGTGAGGCTTCAATACGTCGAGCACTATTCGCTTGATCTGGGACATTTCTCTGCTGATCGCGGTAGTAGGTAATCAGACTTATTGTTTATAATGCTATTTGTGATTTGAAACCAGCCAACGCAACGAATCACGCCACTTAGAAATGTGGGGGGCCCTGCATTGCAGCACTATAACGCGATCCTCGTGCACAAATGTAACCACGAGCGCGTTGCTCGCGGTTGACACGTTGTCGATATCATTGACCCTTATAAGATACGCACCGGACGTAAAATAAGGCTTAATGTAAAAGCATTGCTCATAGAGCCTCATCGTTGCTGGCCTCTTGAACGTGGTTAGCAAGCGATTTGTTTCTACATCTTTCACCTGCAGCAGAAGGGCAGTCGGTGTCGCAAGAATTGGTCGCAGCTTCGCTACTTTGTAGACATTTCTTCTGCTAACGACTGAGCCGAGGTATCGCCGACGCACGATAGCTCGAGCTTGCGACAAGAGCGATGCCGCCGTTAAGCTCACCAAAAGCACCGTAAACACCGCGGTGAGCACAATAACATACAGCAAGCCGGGCATCAATTGAAACATCAGCACGTTTGAAACCCCCTCACCGCTTGCCTCAGCATTGTTCGTCTTGAATGTGCACCCGCATTAGCGGCTAACCCTGCCGAAGCTCAGAAGCTGTTGAAATTCAGTCCTGCAAACCGTTAAGCTACAAAGCTCGCGGCAAATCTTCACTTCATTTGCGTGCGCCGTTGCGGTTAAACTTTTCTATTCCGTGACGCATTACCGTGTATGCTCGAATTGCGGCGCAATATAGCGCATTTACTGCTCGGCACGTTCCTTGCGTTTTTGGTCGTTTCACTGCCGCACGAGCTCGTACTTGTCGGCAACGCAGTGCTCATTGGTGGGCTGATCGCCGCTTCCTTTCTCTCTCAAAAGTATGATATTGCTTTTTTAACCTGGCTGTTCACAAACTTTGACAGGCCGAGTAAATTCACCGCAAAGGGGGCAATCACTTTTTTTGTCGGGACATTCATCGCTGTCCTGCTCTTCGCACCGCTTTATGCCGCTCTTAGCATACTCGTGCTTGCTGTCGGTGACAGCCTGGCAACGATTGCCGGCCATTACGCAGGCAAACACGCACTTTTCAAGAAGAAGACACTTGAAGGCACCCTTACATTTTTTATTTGTACTTTTGCGATACTGGTTTTTTTTGTTGCACCAACGAAAGCTTTACTAGTTGCATTGGTTGCGTCTGCCACTGAACTGATTACGCCCCCCTCTCTGGACGATAACCTCACCATTCCATTTGTAACGGGGTTGCTTCTCAGTCTGTAAAACTTCCGCAAAGCCTGCAAGCTCGACCACTATGCAGGCGGATAACAACCAGTTTCACTTTCAAAGCCGTGTCCCGACGAGAAGCTCGAAGTCACGGTGTTAAATAAGACAGAAAGGTTCACTTTTATTGAGAGGCGTCGTGCCGGTTTTCAGCAGCACGCATCGCAAACTGTTCTGGGAATATTTTCTTAAGCGCTGCTAGTACGCGAAACATTCTGAAATCTAGCGTGTCCTCTGGATTATCTAGAAAAAGGCCTAGTGTGACTGTATACGCGATGTCTCGTATCAAATTCTCCGAGATATTCAAAGCTCCTTTCTCCGAAAGCTCTGAGAGGATAACAGAGACGTCAAAAGCACTGTCCATTATATAATCAGCACCGACGCTGTTGACACGTTTGGCAACGTTGTCCATTTGTGCGCCTAGAACAGCCTTTGGATCATCTACCGCGGGGATGCCGAGACTCCTATAAACGAGGTCACTCTGGTCCTGAACCAGAAGATATAGATGCTCGCAATAAGTGCCTGTCTCTGGTTGATTTGTGCAATCCTCGTCGCAGAGAACCTGACAGTGAGGGAGCATGCCTCGTGCTCGATATGCATCCATTCGATACTTGTCACACATGAACATTGCAATCGTGATTTATGTAATTCCTAATATAAATTTCAGCCTGGATATCTGGCCAGTTACCCCATGAGAGATTCGCTTCAGTTGTGCACCGCCACATGCTTCGCCGCAATCGGGATGGTATTCTCCTGTTTTGTTCAGACGAGGACACGGCTAACGCGGCTGCCAGTGCGATAACCTTCCCGATGCTGTTCCTAGGCGGCACGTTTATTCCTCGTGCAACAATGCCAGACTACCTGCAGAACGTGGCCAAACTGCTTCCGCTACGTACTTGAACTCCGGTCTAAGAGACGCGATGATCCTAGCAGAGACCCTAGGCGCCTTGTACAACATGTCAATGGTACTGGTCGCAGGCGTTATATTCTTTATAATCGGCTCGCTTATCACCGATTGGCGAGAGTAGAGTGTTGTTGAGAGCCAGCACGCCTGTAGCGAGGCGCAGAACCCTAAAAAAGTTTAAAAAATAAAGACGCAGAGCGTTTTACGCCCTGCATAGCACAGCGCCCTTTTCCTCCAGGCCGCACCCCCTTGATAGGCCTTCACGGCGTGCTGCTTGCCATCTGCGTTTTTGTCGGTCTAGTAAATAAAGCCGGAGAGGCTTCTTGACTTACGCCGCCTCCGGTTTAACGACCAGATTGCTCACCGCGTACGAATCTTGGACCGGGTAGTTCTTCATCGTGACGCTGTAGAACCTCAGGAACTTCTTGTCGATGTCGTGCATCACCACTGGGTCCGTCGTGCCGTTAGTGGCGTCGACCCAGATCGTCCGCTTGTTGCCCTTGCTCACAACTTCTCCATCGATCACGACGATGTCGCCGCCTTTGATCGTGTACGCTGTGTCTTTGAACGCCTTTTCAATGCCTGCAGGGTCAGTTGTGGGATCCATGGCCTTTGGGTCGTAGTTGTATATCGCGACGTCAGCGTCAGCGCCGACCCCGAGATGGCCCTTCATATCGCCAAGTCCTAGCGCTCGCGCAGGACCTGCGCGCGTCATCTTGGCAATATCGTAGAAGTCAAATACGCGAGAGATCCCGCCGATGGCTGTCCGATCAGGTACCCACTTATGCAACGTCTCAAGTCGGTCTAGCCGAGCTTGATTCGACATAAGCCAGCTGATGATCCGTGGATACCGCCTGAAAGGTCCTGCATTGGGGTGATCGGTCGTAATGAACGCCTGCATTGGGTCGTCGATCAGCAGCGCCAGCTCGAGCCCAATCGCCCACTGGATGCCACACACGTGAATCTTCGGGCTGTAGACGTAGGGCACAACGCCTGCTGCGGTTTCGAGTTCGATGTCGTCGTTACACCATTTGAGGTGGTTCGTGTTGTGGAGGTAGAACTCCATTGGACCGTCAGCCGTCATCGTGGTCGTCTCGTCAAGCGTGACGAACCCCACGTCGACCGTCATATTCTTGTTCTTGTTTATGCGGTCAGCGACCTTTTCGGCCTCTGTTTCAAAGTCTTTCCACGTGGTGCCCCCATACGCGTGGAACTGCATGTGGGCAAAGTTGATCACTTGGTCCCGGGTTTGTGCGTTCCTTGGCAGGGCGCCCTCAAGGAGTTTGATCGTATCAAGAGTGGTCGTGTAGTTGCCGGGATGTCCTAGGTTATTACAGTGGAGGTGAATCGACGTCGGTAGGTTCAAGGCCTCATTCGCCTCGGCAAGCCCGGTGATGATCTCAGATGGCATCACATCGAAATACGGGACGGGATCGGAGACGTTGACACAGTTCATGCCCCATCCCCACGCCTCTGAGCCCCCGGGATTCACAAGCTTGATGCAATATCCTTTCGTCGCTTTGAGCATCCAGGCAACGAAGGCGTTGAGTTTGTCCTGCTCACCTCGTTTGATGTACTCCATCACGAGCCAGTTGTTGCCGAGTAGCGTGTAAGCCGACTGATCGATCAGCGGCGTGTCTGACATCTCTTCGTGCGTGTGCCGAGCCATAAGCGGTGGCATTGCCGCTTCGTTCGCTTGGGTGTAGCCCATGCGGGAATACACGTAGCCGGTCTCAAACGTAGACGGTACCGAGAACCCGCCACCCGATCGCGTCATTTTGGTTAGCTTCTTCGTGTGAAACAGCTTGTCCTCGGGCCTCATTATACGGCCAACGTTTATTTTGGGACCGGCGATGTGGGCATGTATGTCTATTCCGCCTGCCATCACCACTTTGCCGCGAGCATCGATGACTTTGGATTCAGGAGAAACTTTGTCCACTATCTTGTCGTCGCGAATGGCAATGTCCATGACATCGCCGTTCACGCCATTTTTAGGATCGTAGACGTATCCGTTTTTTACTAATATTTCACTCAAATTCTCTCACTCTCCTTCCAGCCACTGGGGCGGGGTCAGAACTCGTCATCCGCCACGACACCTACCTGCCCAGCTTCACCGACCTGCTTCAACGGATTTGGTCCAAGTTTCTTGATGGTGTTGACCATGTCCTGAACCACTTCAGCCCAAATGGCGCCTTCTGAAGCGGATATAAATGTCATGCGCAGGCGCTCACGGTCGTAACCGTACTCTTCGATAAGCTTTCTCAGCAGCGCAACACGACGTCGCGACTTGAAGTTGCCAGCGAGGTAGTGACAGTCACCGACGTGGCAACCAGACACAAGCACGCCATCTGCTCCGACGCTCAGGGCCTTCAGCACGAATGCGGGATCGAGTCTGCCCGTACACATAATACGTATGACTCGCACGTTCGGCGGGTACTGCGTTCTCGAGGTACCGGCGAGGTCAGCCCCCGCGTAGGTGCACCAGTTACAGAGTATACCTAAGATGTTTGGTTCAAATTCCCCTGCCATTACTCTCACCACCCCTGAGCAAACGCTTCTATTTCGCTCATAATCTGCTCATTTGTGAAGTGTTGCATCTTTATGGCGCCGCTCGGACACGCTGAGCCGCACGTTCCGCAGCCCTTGCACTTCGCCTCATTGACGCTCGCAACAAGCTTGCCGTCAACTTCGTTGAGCTCCGTCGCGCCGTACGGGCACACACCGATGCACGTAGCGCAGCCTCCGCAGTGTTCCTGGTCTACAATGGCGTAGAGCGGTTCAAGGGTGACTGACCCTCTGTGGATCGGGATTGATGCTGCTGCCGCTGCTGCCGCTGCGTGAGCAACGACGTCAGGAATATCTCGAGGTCCTTGGCACATCCCTGCCAAGAATATCCCGTCAGTTGTCGTTGACATGGGGTTGAGCTTCGGGTGCGCCTCAAGCAGCCAGCCGTCGGGACTGTTTGAAAGCGTCAGAAGCGTCTTTATCTTCTGTGTGCTCTCAGCGGGCACCACGGCGTTTGCCAACACTACCAGGTCAACCTCCATCTCGAGGGGTGTTCCAAGGAGCGTGTCCTCAGCCGAGATAGTGAGGTTCTTCGTGACAGGATCTTCGGTGATCCTCGCAACGCGACCTCGAATGAACTTGCCGCCTTCGTTCTGAATGCGGTAGTAGAACTCCTCGTACGCCTTGCCGAAGGATCGTATGTCCATGTAGAACAGGTACGGCACGCAGCCAGGGATCTTCTCGATCAACTGGTGAGCGTGCTTTAAGCTGTACATGCAGCATACACGCGAGCAGTACGGCTTCGCACCGTCCTCTTCATCCTGATCACGCGAGCCTGCGCAGAGCACGAAGCCAACGCTCTTAGGCTTCTGTCCGTCAGAAGGTCTGATGATGTTACCACCTGTCGGACCAGATGCGCTGATCAACCGTTCCATCTCAATCCCAGTCACAACGTTGTCGAAGACCTTGTAACCCCATTCTTCCTTGCGCTCAACGTCGTACATATCGAACCCGGTGGCGACGATAATCGTGCCCACCTTGACCGTTACGAGCTCGTCGGGCTTGTCGAAGTCTATTGCCTCAAGTTCGCCGCACGCTTCCTCGCCTTTGCAGAGGTCACACTTGATACAGCTGTCCATATCAATGGTGAACTTGAGCGGCACTGCCTGTGGGAACGGCACATAGGCCGCCTTTCGAGGCATTAAGCCCAGTTCAAACTCGTTTGGCCGTGAAACAGGACATACCTCTTGGCATTTGCCACAGCCGTTACACTTGTCTTCATACACATATCGCGACTTCTGGCGAATGGTAACGTCGAAGTTTCCGATATAACCGCTTACGTCTTCGACCTCCGAATAGGTCATCAGCTCAATATTTGGATTGCGCTCAACGTCGACCATTTTGGGTGTAAGGATACACTGCGAGCAGTCGAGTGTCGGGAACGTCTTGTCAAGACGGGACATATTGCCGCCGATGGACGGCTCCTTCTCCACTAAATACGTCTTTATTCCCGCATCGCCAAGCTCCAGTGAGGCTTGGATGCCGGCGATTCCTGCGCCGATAACGAGTGCAGCCTTTTCAACCGGAACAGTCTTTGGAGTGAGGGGCTCCAGCATCGATGCCCGCGCGACCTCCATTCTGACCACATCCTTTGCCTTCTGCAGTGCCTTTTCCGGCTCTTCCATGTGTACCCACGTGTCTTGCTCTCGGATGTTCGCCATCGAAAACAGGAATGGGTTTATCCCGCCCTCTTCGGTCGCTTTCCTAAACGTAGGTTCGTGCAGCCTTGGTGAACACGCCGCCACGACAGTCCCGTTAAGGTTGTGCTCCTTTATCCGGTCTCTGATCATGGTTTGGCCGGGCGTTGAACACACGTACGTATAATCCTCGGCGTGTGCGACGTTCGGCAGGGTCTTCGCGTACTCGGCCAGTTCCTTAACGTCTATGACGCCCGCGATGTTAGTACCACAGTGACATATGAATACGCCGATTCTCTTCTCTTCGTCCATTTTTGTGCCTCCTTCCTCACAGTATCTTTGCGAGCAGTGGCTCAACACTTATCTGGTGGGCATCAAGGCCCAGCTCGTCAGGGTTCATGCCCTGTGCCAATCCGAGAAGCTGGTTGTAGTGGAGAACCGGTAGGTCGTACACGTCTCCAAACTTCTCCTTAATCTCGACCTGCCCACGATCCAACTGAAGGTGACAGAACGGGCAGACATCCACTATGACGTCTGCATTTGCTTGCGTCATGTTGTAGAGCTTTTCGTTTGCGATATCAAGTGCGAGATCCATCTTGTACGATCGAACTCCTCCTCCCGCTCCACAGCACATCATCTTTTCCTTGTAATCTACCGATGTGGCTCCTAGTGCCTCAACCAACTCGTCGAAGAAGCGCGGTCTTTCTGAAGAACCAAACGTCCTGTCGAACTTTGGCCTAAGCAAGTGACATCCGTAGTGAATGGCCACGTTCAGTCCGGTCAGTGGCACTTCAACGGACTCTTTCACTTTCTCCGGTCCGACATCGTTGTATAAGATGTCGATAAGGTGTCGTACCTCTACTGACCCTTGAAACTCGTAGTCAATGTTTGCAAGAATCGAGTTGACCTTTTCCCTCATCACAGGATCGCTCTTGAGCCGATGATTCGCCTCGAAGAGCGACTTGTAACAGCCGTTACATATGAGGGCAATATCTTTGCCTTCCTTTTCGGATAGACAAATGTTTCGTGCTCCGAGCGCAAGCCACGCATTCACGTCCATTGACCCGAATGCACCGGGCGCGGGGCAGCACGACGCTCCCTTGAAATCGCGTAGTTCAATATCGAACTTCCTTGAAGTCTTCACTGATGATGCTTCAATGCCGGGATATCGGTTAGGAGCGATGCAGCCTAAGAAGAAATTGTACTCCTTCATTGACTTTCCGCCTCCATCTCCTCTCTGATTTTAAGCAGTCCTGTAACCTCGAGTATCTTATTAATGTCTTTAATGTACTCCGGGTACGTGTGTGTCGTCGGGGGGTTCTCGGGCAGTCCCACCTTGACGCGATTTTTCATATTGGCCTCATTGTTCGGCACTCCGTGACCCGTCTTGCTGATCGCGCCCATGATCTTTATCATGCTCATCGGCACTTTCTTCTCCCGAGTCGCGATATTGCGGAGCGCGATGATGACGTCTGTCGTCATTATCCTCCGTGGGCAGCGGTCGGCGCACAGGTAACACGTCGTGCACAGCCACAGGTCTGGATCGTCGAGCACGTCCCTCATGCCGAGAATAGCCTTTCTCATCACGGTTCTAATGCGCAGCCCGCTTCTCTGGCCCATCGGACAGCTTGCAGTGCACGTTCCGCACTGATAGCACATTTGTGCGTTCTTGCCGCCGAGAGCTACGACCTCTTTGATGAGATCGGGGTCAAATTGAGTTTTTCCAAGCTGATAGTGCTTTGGATCTCTCATACCTTCGCTAGCCATCGTTTATGCCCCCAACTTTTCGATCGTCGGAGTCTTAAGCTCCATCATCTTGCCAGCCGTCTTCTTGTAAAGCTCCGTCTCCGCGCCTTCGATGTGTATCACGTCACGCTTGACCTCGATCGTGTTGGCAACCGGACAAACGTTCACGCAAGCACCGCAGAGCGTGCAGAAATCATCATTCACTTCAAGCTTTGTTGCTATCTCTCCAGGCTCTTTTTGAGGCGGCAAATAGAGTGCGTTACACGGACAGATCTCCACACACGCTGTACATCCTGCCGGGCAGTTTTCCGTCTTTATGTTGATCGAGCCTTCAAATATCTTCTTGATGTCAATGCAGTTCTCGACGGGGCACGTCTTTGCACACCACGTGCAGTACATGCACTCCTCTTTGTTGATTGTGACCTCACCTTGGAGCTTCGCCTCGGTGATCGTCCGATCGACCTTGATTGAATCTGTCGGGCAGATCTCTTCGCAAATGTTGCACCCGTCGCACTTTGAAGATTCAAACTTCACTTCTCCACTCGCTTCGATGTTGAGCGGAGTCGCCTCTTTGTGCTCCACCGTCAGCGCATCACAGATCTCACCGCAAAGACCACAGTAGGTGCACTTGTTCTCGCTTCCCGGGTCCTCGTTGAGTTGCATTTCGGCGGTGTACGTGATGGCTTGCTGTCGCTCAGTGACCTCTGGCACGTTTCGCTCTATCGCGTTGTCGCGCGGACACATCTCTTCACATACTTTGCATCTCACGCACGTGTCTTGGTTTATTTCGGCTACCTTCACGTAGTGCGGGAACCCCTGCTGGTCAATGAGATCGGTCTTCGGCTCACCATTTTCGGTGAGCTTTAGCGCACTGAATGGACACAACTCCACGCAAACGCCGCAGTATGAACACTTATTTTCGTCGAAGACCATCTCGGGGACTTCCATCTCTTTAAATCCCACGGCTCCGACTGGACCTTTCTCAATCGCCTCTTCTGGGCATACCTCTTTGCAAATGCCGCAGCCAGTACATCGCTCCATGTCAAGGGCGAGGTTGAGGGCCTGTACTAGCGTCTTTTGTTCTATGATCGATTTTCGTCCTTCCGTTCTCTTAGAGTATATCGGAAACAAAGCCAAAGCTCATTCCCTCCTTTTTATCCCTGTCCAGTTAGCTGGATGCAATCTCGTGGACAAGCCTGAAGGCAAACGCCACACGCTTCGCAGACATCCTCGTCTACGGTTATGGATTTGCCGCCCTGCACTTTGTACGTCTTCTTTGCCGTCGCAGGTTCATCAACGACGAGTTCAAGCGCGTTAACAGGACACGCCACGACGCAGTTGTTGCAGCCAGTGCAAGTTTTTTCTATATGTAACGCAAATGTCACTTATTTCACCAGCCTTATGTCGACTAAAAAGTCAGCTATTCGCACGTAGGTTCAAGATATTTAATATAAAAGGCTTATTATTTAGTTCAACTATCGAAGCCATTTGGTTGTTCTTCAAACCTACCCATTGCTTTTTTGGCACACGCAAACAGCGCCAGCCGTTCCTCGTGCACCAGCACTCATATATTATTTAGTATGATTATATATTATTTACTTTAATAAAACAAATCAAACTCATTTTTAGGCGAATGCCAAGACAAACGCGTTCACCCAATTCTCTGTGTATAATATCTTTAAAATATTCTTTAAAATATTCTTTAAAATATATACAATTATATATATCTCTCTCGTAGATGATAAAGCTGCTGCAAATACCCGCCGCGCCATTGGACATTGCGCCAAGGAGATTCTGAGCAGTCTAAGCCGGCACCTCGTGCGCACGGACGCACAACGAAGCGGAACGCTGGCCGGACTCGAGGAGTCGATAGAGAACATATCACGTCACGTCCCTCAAATCGGGCAAAGCAAACTTATATATTAGTAATTTCATATAAATAACTAGTTAAAAGTGATAGCAGTTTCTGCGCCTCTGTAAGGAATGTTTTTGAATTGAACTTCACTAGTAAGTTCACTCAAAATATTTTATATAGAGGAAGCCGAAATACAGATGGGTCAAGAGTGTGAGACAATTTTGCATTTCTCCGAGAGGTCACGATATATTTGACCTCATCATTGACTCTCACTGCTTTTCCGGAATTCAGACACGAGGTGACTCATAAATGGGAGATAAGGTAAAGGTCCAAGAGGACTGGCTATGCGTTTGTTCTGGTTGCGAGATAGCCGTTCTCGACCTGCACGAAACGATTCTAGACGTACTACAAGCTATAGAGTTTGTTCGTATTCCAGTGCTAATGGACATTAAGGACTTTGATCAACATACTACGGTCGGCATTCTGACTGGTGGCATTCGCAATGAAGACAACGAGCACGTTGCTAAGAAAGTGCGCGAGACCTCAGACATCGTAGTTGCGCTCGGCAGTTGTGCAGCGTTCGGTGGCATACCAGGTGTTAATAACATCAATGCAATGTCAGACATCAAACAAGCAGTTAAGACATCGACGTCCACCGCTCCTGATCAAGAGATTCCGACATCACCAGAGCTTCCAAAGCTCTTTGAGACACTTAGACCTGTCTCAGACGTTATCAAAGTTGACTATTTCATCCCCGGATGTCCGCCAGATGCGTTCCTCATCGCGGAGGTTCTTACCGCACTTCTAAAGGGCGAAGAACCTCAATTAAGCAATAAAAACGTTTGTGAGGACTGTCCCCGAGAGAGGAAGGAGAAGAGGATAACTGATATCAAGCGGCCAATTGAAGCAAACGGGGAACCTGTCGAATGTCTGCTTAACCAAGGATTCATGTGTATGGGGCCCGCAACGCGTAGCGGGTGCGGCGCGCAATGTCCACAAGTCAATGCGCCGTGTACAGGCTGCTATGGACCAACAGCGTCTTCATATGATCAAGGTGCAGCGATGCTTAACGTAGTCGCATCAGCATACGGTTTAGATGAGGACTCCTCAGTCGACTTAGACGAGATGGTAAAGGACGTCTATGATCCAATAGGCACCTTCTATCGTTATACGCTGCCTGTTTCACTTATTAAGGCGAAGGTCACCGAAAAGAGGTAATGAATATGGGAAAGAAAATCACTATAGAGCCCGTATCGAGAATCGAAGGTCACGCAAAGGTTACAGTAAACCTTAACGACGCGGGACAGGTAGACGATGCGCACTTGCACATCGTCGAGATGCGTGGCTTTGAAAAACTCTTACAAGGGAGACCTATAGAAGACGCCCAGAGAATCGTGACGGCCATTTGTGGCATATGTCCTGTCAGCCATCACCTCGCTTCGGCGAAAGCAGCTGACAACACCTTTGGCGTTGAGATCCCACGTCCCGCTGCGCTACTCCGGGAGCTTATGCACATGGGACAGATGATACACAGCCACACGCTGCACTTCTTTTACCTTGCGGCGCCGGACCTCATATTCACGCCCGATGGCGATCCAAAGAAGCGGAACATCTTTGGAGTGATTGAAGCAAATCCTGAGCTTGCAACACAAGCAGTCCTCAACAGAAAACGAGGCCAGGAGATGATACGGGCTATTGGTGGAAGAGCCGCACCTGTCACCGCAAAGCCTGGCGGGCTCACCAAGGGGATTACCGAGGACCAACGTCAGAAGATGCTCAAGGACGCCCAGGACTCGATTGAATTCACAAAACTTGGCTTAGAAGTGGCTGCTCCGCTATTTGAGCAGTATATGGATGTCATAAAAATTCTCGGAGTCGTCAATACCCCGATGATGGGCTTAGTCAAGGACGGAAACCTCGAGCTCTACGACGGAACGCTTCGCATGATGGATACAGACGGCTCTATTATTAAGGAGTTTGATCCCACCAAATACGCGGACTACATTCAGGAGAATTACCAGGATTGGTCGTACCTGAAATTCCCGTATTGGAAGGAGAAGGGCTGGCCTGATGGCATCTATCGCGTTGCGCCCCTGGCCCGTATAAACGTGTGTGACAAGATTTCAACACCGCTAGCCAACGATATGCTCACGGACTTCAGAGCCGCTTTTGGGAGGATGCCACAGGAGACGTTACTCTATCACTACGCAAGGCTTATTGAGCTGATGTACGCTAGCGAACGTGCTGTTGAACTCCTAAACGATCCAGACATAACCAGCACAGACGTTTGGGCAAAGCCCGAAGTACGAGCGGCGACTGGCGTTGGTGTTCTCGAAGCGCCGAGAGGGACGCTCATCCACGAGTACACCACAAACGATGAGGGCTTCATAACGAAGGCCAACATGATCGTTTCGACCGGTCACAACCAAGGAGCGATGGATTTAGGGGTTCGCGAGGCTGCGAAACTCCTGATAAAGGACGGCGAACCACAGGAAGGATTACTCAATCGGCTTGAAATGGTCATCCGTGCTTACGACCCGTGCTTCTCGTGTGCAACCCACACGATTGACGGACGTTGGCCAGTCAAACTTGAACTTGTTGGACCCGACGGAAGGACCAGAACGTACACCAACTACTAGATAAAATTAGAACCGGTAAGGCATTTTTGCCTTATCTCCCACTTTTTTTTGATTTTTTTTAATTTCTCTTGGATTTTGCTCTGTCAACACTATCGACAAGCCACGGCGCCTATACCCATGATGGTATCCTGAGCAAAATCCCACACTACGACCTTCTCCGAGTTATTTGTAATCTCAAGCTTTCTCGTTCCTGTAATTTCGCCTATTTTAGCCGCTGCCATGCCGGCCGCTTCGAAGATGCTTACGACCTCTTGCACGTTCTGTGGCTGAACGGTTAACACGAACCCCATTCCTGGATACATGCGCAGCCATAGATGCATGTCCATGCCATCGGGGATCGGAATCCGATCCAGTTCTACCACAGCGCCCGCTCCAGAAACTTCGAGCAACATACCGAGTGTGCCGAGCAAACCTGGATTGCTGATGTCTTTTCCCGCCGACACTAGGTATTGTTGCGCGAGGCGAGGCATGGTCTGCAGCTGTCTGCGGAGCATCTCGGGATGCTTCATCGTCGTCGTGTCCCAACAGAGACTGCACGATGGGTGAACCCTCCCGTCTAAGTCGACGGCAGCGAGGACGTCCTGTCCTTCTTGGGCCTTGCAGCTGTAAATGATTGAGTCAGTCTTTGCGGTGCCAATGATGGCCACGTCGAGCGCGTTATAAGTAGTGTCGGGGTGCACGTGCCCACCGACTACCGGCACGTCGAATTTTTTTGTGGCTTCGCTCATGCCCGCCAAGACTCGATTGCAAACTTCAGCCGAACTCGCCGAGAATACGTCGACCATCGCCAGCGGCGCGCCCCCCATAGCTAAAATGTCATGAATATTTACGAGGACTGCACAGTACCCCGCCCACTCAGGGTCCGCGTCCATGAGCTTGGACCAGATGCCATCAGCGGCTATAAGCAGGGACTCGTCGCCTCGCTCGATTACCGCGGCATCCTCCCCAAAGTTTCCTGTGCTGAGGTCCTCGTCAAACCACTTCACAAGCGAACCGATCGAGCGCTTCCGTGTGATGCCTTCAAAGTCACGAAGCGACTGAGCCAATTCGTCCAGTTTCATGTCGTTCACAAAACATTAATAGGCATAGGGGGTTCTTATATCCTTATACCGCCCCTATCTCTTGATTTCTGCGCTTGATTCTATGGACCTCGTTGAAAAATACCGTCCGCGGACTCTCTCAGAAGTGAGAGGCAACCACAAAGCCGTCGAAGAGCTCCGCAAATGGGCGCTTAACTGGCCCGCGGAGAAAACGGCAGCATTGTTATACGGTAAGCCCGGCATCGGCAAAACGTCCTCTGCAGTCGCGTTGGCTAATGACATGGGGTGGCAGGTGCTCGAGCTTAATGCCAGTGACAAGCGAACTCAAGGAGCTATTAACGTGACGGCAGGAGCGGCGTCTCGAAACGCGTCACTTCAAAACGCTCAGAAGCTAATACTGCTTGACGAAATTGACAACCTGCACGGCAATTCTGATCGCGGCGGGGCAAAAGCAGTAACAGAGCTCGTAAAAAAAACGCGCGAACCGGTGATTCTGACGGCCAACGACCTGTACGGAGTCTCCTCGACGCTACGCGGACACTGCAAACTCATCGCTTTTTTCGCTATCAAGGAGGAAAGTGCACAAAAAGCGCTGGTGGATATCTGGCACAACGAGAAGAGAGATGTTTTGCGCGCCCACGAAGCCGTTGCTGACTTGATGACCCGGCTCGAGCAGCCTGAGCGGGCTTCACGAGATGCGGCAGAACTGGAGGCGATCAGCGCCGATCTTGAGATTCTCACACAACTCGGCTTTGACCTCGATAAGCCCGCGATTCACGAAGCTCAGGAAGCCGTTGCTGACTTGATGACCCGGCTCGAGCAGCCTGAGCGGGCTTCACGAGATGCGGCAGAACTGGAGGCGATCAGCGCCGATCTAGCCGTTCTCACAGATTCGGAACGCGAGCTAGAGACGCTAGGGGAGACGCTCTCGGACATTGACCGATCGCTGACTGCCGTCGACATGGTCTCCATTCAACAGATCGTGAAGAACGCGAGAGGAGATCTGAGATCGGCGATAACCGACTTTCAAGCATACTTCGGAGGGGCGCAGATGGAAACCGCATCTCGCGATCGCGCCCACACCCCATTTGACCTAATGAGAAGCATTTTTAGCGACACCGACGCAATCAAGCCCCTTATTATCTCGTACGGGGTCGATGAGACGCCTGAAGATCTTATCCACTGGGTAGACGAAAACCTGCCGCGTTCTTTGAAAGATGGCGCCCTCGCGCGCGCATTTCAGGTACTGCGTAGAGCTGATGTTTACCTAGGACGAACGCGAAAGAGACAAAACTACGGCCTATGGAGATATGCCGCCGAACTGATGACCTCGGGAATAAACGTCGTGAGCCGCCAAAACCGGAGACAACGCCATGCCGCGGCCAAATATTCCCCCCCGACGAATTGGATGCGCCTCGGACAGACACGGTCTAAACGCGCTTTGAGGGACGCGGTGGCAACTAAAATCGGCACCGCAAACCACATCTCAGTAAGCAAAGCGCGGCAAGACACTATTCCGCTCTACAAAGAGCTTACAGAGAGAGACCCAGCAGGCATAGTGGCAGCACTGCATCTCACTGCCGACGAGCTTGCGTTCCTAATGAACACCAAAAAAGATGCTCCAGCGGTAAAAACCGCGTTACAAGTAGCGCAACGATTAAGCAGTGAAAAGACGCCCGTGCGTCAACCGATTTCAGAGCACAAGGTGCCGGTTAGTTTCGACGCGCCTCACCCTCCATCTGAAGATCAGGGTGATTCACCTTCAGAATTGCACGTTAAGCGCGACGGTAAGCAACGCGTGGACAAGCATGACAACACACGCAAAACGGACTCACGTCGCGAGCAAAAATACCTCGACGAGTACTAAGCTACTCGTTTTAAGGCGTAGGCGTCATTCGTTCGTTAAATCGCTTCAGAATTTGCACCATAACACCGTTATGCACGAGTGCTTCCTTTATGCGCTGCTGTGCACGCTTCTTCGCGTACGTATCCTCGACGAAGTCGATGCCGTCGTATTCGACCCGCGTAAGTATGAGCCCCGAAGCCGGCGCTGACCGAATCCCTTCGACGTGGCTTCCCTCCAACATGTTACTAAACCACGCAACGCTTTGCTGTCCGTTCCCCACAAGAGCCAGCCCGGTAACGAGTTTTCTCATCATGTTCCACACGAAACTATTGGCGGCGATTTCAACAACGATAAAGTTGCCCGACCTGCGCACGCGCGAAGAAAAGACGTTCCGCACGGTCGGCCGCCGTTTCTCGAGACTGAAATTGTGAAAATCGTGCACGCCGTGCAAAAGATCCGCCGCCTCACGCATAGCGTGAACATCGAACTGCCCATCGCACAAAATGTATTGGTATTCGCGCATACGAGCATCCCGTCGGGCATCGAACGTAAGGGGCACATCCGCGCGCGCCCACGTCCATACCCCCACCGGTAGATAAGTATTGATGTGACGAGGGAGGGCCAACTCACGAGCATCAGTTTCAAACGCTACCACCGCATCGAGAGCGTGAACTCCTTTATCTGTTCTGCCAGAGGCCGTGAAATGAGCGGCACGAGGTTCGTCAAAGAGTCGCGCGCGGCGCAAAGCTTTGACAACCGCCGCTTGTACGGTCGCGCGGCCTGGTTGTGCCTGAAAACCTGCGTACTCAGTTCCCACATACGCAAGCCGCAAGGCAACTCTTGATTTGTCCATGGGTAGCGTCAATTCTATGGCAATCGCAATTTAAAGCTTTCAGCCGCTGATGGGGGCTGTCTCAATAACTGCTCCTCGCTTGCTGCTTTCGCTCGCCAATGTTGGTTATGTTAGACAGCTCATATCGTCGTGCTTATGTGCCGCACGCAACGCAATAACTTATTTACCAGATACTCGTGATTAGCATAAAAGATGCACGACCGTCAAGCTAGAACCCGCGTCTTCCCGTAAAACGATCATGAAAGCGATTCTCGCGTTTGAAAATGGCGTCGCAGTGGTGGGAAAACAGTTTGGAACGAAGCGCGCCACGACGGGCGAGCTTGTTTTCGCCACCCCATACACGGGCTACGTGGAGGCACTGACCGATCCCTCATACAACGGCCAAATCTTGCTGTTCACCTATCCTTTGGTCGGAAATTACGGCGTAAACTATGATGACTGCCAGTCAGCACGCATACAGGCCGAAGGATTCGTCATCAGAGAGCTGTGTGAACACCCCACTAACGACCAGACACTCGATGCATTCCTCAACGCTTACGAAATTCCCGGCATATGGGACATTGACACTCGGATGATCACCATCATGATCCGTGACGAAGGCGCAATGCGGGCAAGCCTCGTGCCAAGCGCGAAAGGATCGCGCGCCGACATTCGCAAGGCTATTGACCTTGCACGCCGCGCTCCAGACATCGCCAACATTGACCTCGTATCAGAGGTTACCTGCGCAAATGCCTACCGTATTCCCGGTAAGGGCAAGCGTTTCGTTCTCATGGACTTTGGCGTCAAGCAAAACACAATTAAGAATCTGCGATATCGCGACGTCGACCTCGTCGTCGTGCCTTCAGACACGCCGGGAAAAAGAATAGCAGACTACGAACCTGACGCGATACTGCTTTCCAATGGCCCGGGGGATCCCGCACAAGCCAAGAACGGGATTCGCGTTGTCCGCGAGCTTGCAGGACAGCTACCCATCTTCGGGATATGTCTCGGACATCAGCTGATCGCCCTTGCACTTGGTGGAGAGACATATAAACTCAAATTTGGACATCGAGGCGCGAACCAACCCGTTTTGGACCTTCGCACGAAGCGCGTATACATCACGGCACAAAATCACGGGTACGCGGTTCGCTACGACCAACGGGATAAAATGACCGTAACACAGGTAAACGCCAACGATAACACCGTCGAAGGCATTGCAAACGACTACCTGCATATAATGAGCGTGCAGTATCACCCTGAAGCATCCCCTGGTCCCCACGACCTTGAGAAATCGTTTTTCGACCAGATTACCGATGTCGCGGGTCACAACATGTGACGACATCATCACCGTAGTGTACCGCCAAGAAGTATGCCAAAAAGAGCAGACATAGAGAAGGTGTTACTCATCGGCTCCGGTCCTATTGTGATCGGGCAAGCGGCCGAGTTCGACTTCAGCGGCAGCCAAGCCTGCACCTCTTTGCGAGAAGAGGGGGTAGCGGTCACCCTGGTGAACTCGAACCCCGCAACGATAATGACCGACCCGAACATGGCGGACGCGGTCTATATTGAACCGCTGAAGCCCGACATCGTAGCTGCAATCGTGCGAAAGGAGCAGCCGGACGGAATAATCGCGGGTCTTGGGGGCCAAACGGGCCTCAATATCACTGCCGAACTGGCAGAGATGGGCGTCTTGGCAGATCACAACGTCAAACCTCTAGGAACGCCACTCGAGACCATTTATATGGCCGAGGACAGGGAACGGTTCCGGACGACGATGGAAGGCATCGGAGAGAGAGTCCCCAAAAGCCACGCCGTCTATGACTCGAATGACTACCAATGGCTAGCAGCGGAACTCGGCTTGCCCGCAATCGTCCGATCCGCGTACACCCTCGGGGGGGGTGGCAGCGGCATAGCCAGAAATGAGGAGCAATTGAAGGCCATCATCGAGAACGGGATAAAAAAGTCGCGCATTGGCCAAGTCTTGGTAGAAGAAAGCGTTCTCGGATGGAAGGAATTCGAATACGAGGTGATGCGGGATTCCGGAGATACCTGCATCACCATATGCAACATGGAAAACATCGACCCTATGGGCGTGCACACGGGCGAATCGATCGTCGTGACGCCGTCGCAAACCCTTTCCGATGTTGAACACCAGATGCTGCGAAGCGCTTCGATACGAATTATTCGTGCCCTGCGGATCGAGGGCGGGTGCAACATACAGTTCGCCCTGAAGAACGGAGAGTACCGTGTTATCGAGGTAAATCCGCGGGTGTCACGTTCATCCGCGCTTGCATCAAAAGCGACGGGGTACCCCATCGCGCGCGTCTCAGCAAAGATCGCAATAGGAATGCAACTATACGAAATACCCAACCGAGTTACCAACGAAACGCCCGCCTCGTTTGAGCCGGCCATAGATTATACGGTCGTCAAAATACCGCGATGGCCGTTTGACAAGTTTACGAGCGCAGATAATACCCTAGGAACGGCCATGAAGAGCACGGGCGAAGTCATGGCGATTGGTCGAACGCTCGAGGAGTCGCTCCAGAAAGCGATCCGATCGCTCGATTTGGATGTCGCGGTTTCCATCGCCGAAGATCCCATTGATTTGCTGTCCACCCCCACGGACAAGCGACTATTTCAGATCCACAGCGCCCTAAAGAAGGGGCACGCTATCGCCGAAATAGCGCAACGAACGGATATTGACCCATTTTTCATACGTAAGATTAAGAATATCGTTGATTTTGAGGCTCACCTGGAAGAGAAGTACCTGAACCGGCACGCTAAGCAGATGAGCGCTGAAGATCTGCGACGAGCAAAGCGCCTCGGGTTCACCGACCAGCAGATTGCTGACCTGGCCGGTTTTGAACGAACGGAGGTCACAGACCTAAGACATCACAAAACGCACAACGTAACAGCGACGTACAAGATGGTCGATACGTGTGCGGCTGAGTTTCGAGCGCAGACGCCATACTACTATTCCACTTACGAACAGCAGAACGAGGTTGTTCCTACAGACCGAACGAAAGTGCTCATCATAGGGGCAGGCCCCATCAGAATAGGACAAGGGATTGAATTCGATTACTGTACGGTCCACGCGGTGCTCTCGCTACGAGAGGAACACATAGAAGCGCATATCATAAACAATAATCCCGAGACGGTTTCGACCGACTATGACACGTCAGACAAGCTCTTCTTTGAACCTCTAACGCTGGAAGACGTGATGAATATCATTGAAAAAGAAGAACCTTACGGCGTTCTCGTGCAATTCGGGGGCCAAACTTCCGTAAACCTCGCAATCCCTCTTGAAAGCGAGATAAAGCGACGGGGGCTTTCAACGAAGATCCTCGGCACATCCCCCGATTCTATCGACATTGCAGAAGATCGAGATCGGTTTTCGAGACTGTTGGAACAACTCGCCATTCCGCAACCGGAAAGCGGTTCCGCGACCTCCCGCGAGGGAGCGACGAAAATCGCGCGCGAGATAGGTTATCCACTTCTCGTACGACCTTCATACGTGCTCGGGGGCCGCGCCATGGAGATCGTCTACGACGAATCTGAGTTAGGCCGATATATTGACGAAGCGGTGAAGGTATCCAGACAACATCCGGTACTGATCGACAAGTTCTTGCAGCACGCAGTTGAGATCGACGTCGACGCGGTTAGTGACGGAGACGAAGTCCTGGTGCCCGCAATAATGGAGCATATTGAAGAGGCAGGGATTCACTCCGGCGACTCGGCGGTCGTCATCCCAGCTCAATCAATTGACGCTGAGACGCAGGAAATCATCAAGAACTACGTGAGGAGGATTGCCCGTGCGCTTAACGTCGTTGGGCTCATCAACCTTCAAATGGCGATAAAAGACGGGACGGTTTACGTCCTAGAAGCAAATCCACGCTCAAGCAGAACGATTCCCTATGTCTCAAAAGCCACAGGCGTGCCGTTGGCAAAGATCGCCGCCAAAGTGATTATGGGACAGCGGTTGCGCGACCTTTATCCAACAGAGCCCACGATCGGGCACGTTGCCGTGAAAGAAGTGGTGCTCCCGTTTGACAAACTCCCGGGAGTAGATCCGATATTAGGCCCCGAAATGAAGAGTACGGGAGAGGTCATGGGCATAGACTATGACTTCGGAAGAGCATTTTACAAGGCAGCCCTTGCGAGCGATAATGAACTACCACTTTCGGGCACGGTGTTTATCTCGGTGCGAGACGAAGACAAGCCTGAATTATGCGGCATCGCAAAATCACTACACAAAGCTGGATTCGAGCTGCTAGCGACGGTCGGAACAGCAAACTACCTTGGAGAGCGCGACGTGCCAGTGACTAGGGTGCCCAAACTCACCGACAGCCCCGAACTGCTGGACATGATGCGCGACGGCGGGATACAACTAATAATCAACACCCCTACGTGGAAGCAGTCCCGGCTTGATGGAGAGGTGCTGCGACGCGCAGCCGTAGATCATAATGTGCCGTACATAACAAGTGTCCAGGGAGCCCGAGCTTCAGCGGATGCCATCCACACGATGCTCGAGCATTACGATACGCCACGAGCTCAGAACCTCACGATAAGGCCTTTAAATAGGTATATTAGCGATTTATGGCCGGAAAGCTAATTGCGTGCACGATCGCGGCCGCTTCAGTGGTTGGCCCGCGTCGCGTGTGTTCAAAGCCGCCGTTCCTCAAGTGGCGTGCGTGCTGTTCTATACCTCGCCGTTACTGCGCGAAAGCGACAGCAGTAAAAGCATGAACTTTGCTCGAACATTGCGCTCGCGTTTGAGGACCGCAATATACAGCGTGGCCGGAACGAGACAAATCACAAGGTGCAGCGTCGACAAAAATGCTTTTAAGCTCGCGCGTGTAACTGTGGAGCGACATTATGCAGCGAAGGTTTGAAGTCGTACGAGCCAATAGCGCACTCCAAAATCTATGGACTCGACGGGTAATAGCATTCGTCATCGACTCGTTAATTTTGCTAATCGTGTTCGTGGTGTTAAACGCCGTGCTAGCACTTGTTTTGTTCGTGCCTCTATTGGTTTTCAACGTAAACGCTTTTGGCGGATTATTTTCGGGATTTTCAGCCATATTTGGCCTTATCATCGTATGGGGTTACTATGTCGCACTCGAAGGATCGACAGGTGCGACGATCGGCAAGCGTTTTGTAGACGTAAAAGTCAGGTCACTTGAGGGCACCATGAGTTATACAAAGGCTTTTGTGAGAAGTTTCACCAAAGCCTGGCTTCCGGCTTTCGCGCTCCTATTCGCACTCGATCTGATCGTTGGCTTCGCGACTCAAGGTGACCCGCGACAGCGGTTCTCAGATGCGGTCGCCAACACCGCCGTAATTCACGCGCGCGCTTGAGGTAGCCGATAACGATACGCGTGCGCAAACTGTAAAACCCTTGCCACTTTATCAAGGTGATTGTAATGAGCAAAGTCGTGCTTTCATATTCTGGAGGTCTGGACACTTCTGTCTGCATACCGATCTTGAGAGAGCAGTACCAATATGATGAGATTGTGACCGTTACGGTTGACGTCGGCCAACCCGAGAGCGATCTGAGAAAAGCAGAAGCGCGGGCAGGCAAGCTGAGCGACAAGCACTACACCGTCGACGCGAAGAACGAGTTTGTAGAGAATTACTTGTTTCCGCTGATCAAGGCAAACGGCAACTACGAAGGATATACCCTGGGACAAGCCATTGCCCGACCACTTATCGCAAAGAAAGTGCTCGAAATCGCTGAGAAAGAGCACGTCTCAGCGATCGCACACGGCTGCACCGGAAAAGGCAATGACCAGCTTCGATTCGAAGCGGTGTTCCGAGCGTCAAAATACAAAATTCACGCGCCAATGCGTGAACTCAATCTCACGCGTTCTGAGGAGATCGAATATGCGCTCGAACACAATCTTGACGTCCCGATTACTTTTGAGAAGCCGTACAGCGTAGACGAAAACCTCTGGTCCCGTTCCATCGAGGGGGGACGTCTTGAAGACCCCTCCTGCATCCCGCCGGAGGACATCTATAAGTGGACAACGGCGCCGACGAAAACGCAAGGCAAGCTCCTTTTGAGCCTCGATTTCGAAAAAGGCACTCCAATCGCATTAGACAGCGCACAAATGAGCGGACTCCAGCTCATAAAAAAGCTCAACGAGGTGGCGGGAAAATTCGGTGTCGGTCGTACCGACCTCATCGAGGACCGCGTTCTTGGCCTCAAAGCGCGAGAGATTTACGAACATCCAGCAGCGACAGTTATTCTGACGGCTCACGAAGAGTTGGAGGCACTTGTCCTGACTCGAGAGGAACGCAAGTTCAAGGCCCACGTTGACGCGGCGTGGGCTGAGCTGATCTATCAAGGCTTGCTTGACGAACCGCTGACCGCCGCACTAGACGCGTTCATCAACAAAACGCAAGAGCGGGTCACCGGGTCGGCCACGCTGCTACTCCATAATGGGACTGCGACAGCGGTCGCTCGAAGTTCGCCCAAGGCGTTATATTCGGAGGCACTCGTTTCATTTAATGATAAGTCGCTAGATCAGCGCGACGCTGAGGGATTCTCTAAATACCACGGTTTTCAAAGCCGCGCATACAACAAGTTTGTCAAAGATTGAAAGAGAGGCAGACACCGGCAAGTCAGGCACTGCTGACGAACCTTTTCAGCAAGAAGAGGACTTCAATCAGTTGCTCCATGACGCCATAGAGCGATACCAGAGCGTGCTAGAAGAGCTAGCGGAGTTTTAGCGGTGGTCGTGTACTTGACAGTGCAGCAAATTCGAAGCATACACCACGAGATGATTGAGGCGATTGAAGGCGAGCGCGACACGTGTCTTCACCCCGGCATTCGCGATAATCTAATTTCAAGCTGCCTTGATCGCCCTCGAACGCAAATTCATGGGTATACGCCTTACCCCAACCTATTCTTGAAAGCTGCTTCCCTGATCGAATGTATCATCAGTACGCATGCATTGATCAAGGGCACGAAAAGAACCGGTTTCCTAGCGTGCGATCTCTTCCTAGAGCAAAATGGTTACTATATAGATCCCAAAGCACCGATTAAGAGTTTCGTGTTAGCTATTGCGCGAAACGAGCTTGAGCTACCGGCGATTGCTGACTGGCTCAAATCGCATGCCCTGCAGAAGTGACGAGATCACCGCCACGCTTCAAGTCTGCGGCACGCTTCTCAAGCTCCATCGTAACACGTCTGCGCATAATTCTTGCATGGATCGCCCCGTGCCTACCTGAGAAGTGTGAAAAGTCACGACCGCATCGGCCGCCGATCGCGCCGCGAAACACGTCCTCGCATCTTAGGTAACCGATCGCGTTCGCCTCGACGGGGTCGGCGAAGAACTTGCGGTGGGTGTTTGTGACGGACTTGGTGTAGGTCTGAGCGTCGGGGAAGGCGACGACGATGGTTGTGGGGTTGGTGTTGCGGTTGGTCTTGGCGTTGGGGTTGGTGTTGCGGTTGGTCTTGGCGTTGGGGTTGGTGTTGGTGTTGGTCTTGGCGTTGGGGTTGGTGTTGGTGTTGGTGCCGCGATAACGAGCAACACGCCTTCCGCTTGTGAGCCCGCATAATCGGCGTTGCCTTTGTATTCTGCGAGAATTTGGTGTTCTCCCAGCGCAAGTCCCGAGACGTCGCTGACAGACAGGTTGTACGTTGCAAAACCAAAGTAGGTGGAGCTTTGCCCAAGAGGCTGGCCGTCGAGATACCAGTAAACGACCTGATTGTCAAGGCCCTGCCCGTTCGTTATGTTCAACACGCAGGAAAGCGAGGTGTTGTAGCCCACCATTACCTCAACGGATCTGACGACTAGCAAGGAGTTCGCGAGAGGTGCCGTGTTAGTATCATTGCTCTGCCCGCCCCCTAAACAACCACACGAAGACAGCATTATCGCAACAATCAAAACCGCAAGAATCCCTTGTTGCCGCATAAGTTTACGACTCACTGTGTCGTGGTGCAAACTTCCGCCTGCCGACCTTCGCCTGAAAATCATTCAAATGAGCAATTCTTGACTATTTATAAGTTGCGTTAGCTGGCCGAGCAGCCTTTGCATCGTAGATCGGAGGCCGGGGCCGCATTCGCGATTTGTGGCCTCAAAAAAAAGAGCGATGACTGCCAAGCACAGTCATCAATACATCACAGTTCCGCTTCTCAGTACATCTCTGGACTTTGGCCACCAAGTTCAGGCTGTTCTGTACTCGCGGCGATGACATCGTCAATCCTCAAAATCATGTTGGCAGTCTCCATCGCAGATTCGACCGCGTTTAGTTTTACGCGGAGCGGATCAACAACATTGAGAGCTAGCATGTCCCTCACCTCACCGTCCACTGATATACCGGCATTTCGATCGCCCGATTCGTGGGCACTGCGAAGCTCCACAATCTTGTCGAGTGGATCTCCACCGGCATTTTCAATGAGCGTTTTTGGAATGATCTCCATCGCATTCGCAAAAGCGCGCACGGACAGTTGTTCACGCCCGCCAAAAGTCGTCGCGTAGTCGCGCAGAGTCATTGCAAGTTCAATCTCCGGAGCGCCACCGCCTGCTAGTACTTGGTTCTTCTCAAGGGTCAATGAGACGACTTTCAGGGCGTCGTTTACCGCCCGATCCATCTCGTCGACAACGTGTTCGATGCTGCCGCGGAGCAAAATAGATACCGCTTTGGGGTTTTGGGTTTTTTCGACAAAAATCATCTCATTGTCGCCGACTTTTCGTTCTTGCACCAAACCGGCATAGCCGAGTTGGCCAATATCCTCCAGCGTGTCGGTGATCTTGCCCCCAGTCGCCTTTTCGAGGCGTTTCATATCGCTTTTTTTGACCCGTCGTCCCGCCAAGATGCCCGCTTTCGCAAGATAATGCTGGACGAGATCGTCGATCCCTTTCTGGCAAAAAACGACGTTTGCCCCGCTTGCAATCACCTTGTCGGCGATCGATTCAAGCCTCCGCTCTTCTTCATCCCAGAACGACTGCATCTGTGCTGGATCGTTGATCTCAATCTTCGCGTCGATCTCCGTCTTTTCGATCTCCAAGCCAACGTTAAGAAGAGCTATCTTGGCATCTTTCACCGTCGTGGGCATAAGCGGGTGCACTTTTTCTTTGTCGATGATGAGGCCGTGCACGAGTTTTGAATCATCGACCGATGCACCATAGCGGCGCACCACACTGATGTCGTCGGGGTCGACGGTTTTCTTTCCGTCGACGTCCTCAGCGACGAGCTGCACCGCTTCGACAACAATATCAGCCATCTCGCCGAGCATCATCTCAGCGCCCTTTCCCGTTATGGCCGTCATCGCAACGTGTTTAAGCGTCGCATCATCGCCTTCAAAAGCCATTTCAGTAAGGACGTCTGTCGCCTTGCGCGCGGCCAAGTTGAATCCCGCAGCGATTATCGTAGGGTGGACATCTTCACTCAAAAGCTCCTCTGCTTCTCGCAAAAGTTCACCAACGAGCACAACTGCGGTTGTGGTCCCGTCGCCGACTTCGTCGTCCTGGGCCTTGGCGACCTCAACTACCATCTTTGCAGCGGGATGTTCAATATCCATCTCTTTTAGGATGGTTGCTCCGTCGTTGGTGATGACGACATCGCCGATACTATCGACGAGCATTTTGTCCATCCCCTTAGGGCCAAGAGTCGTACGTACTGCATTTGCTACCGCGCGCGCAGCTTCGATATTCATGCTTTGGGCTTCCTCGCCTCGCGTCCGAGTGGCGCCCTCTTTGAGAATCAAAATCTGCTGTCCGCCGGCATTAACAAGTTGTCCTGTGGATCGTCCTGCCATACTCTTCCTCCTGTAAACGTGAAATGACGTGATTAACATTGCGTACAGTTCTATATAAAATTGATGGCAAGCTGCACGTCCACCGGGATATTACCAGTGCTCAGCTGCCCGGCTGTGTAAAAAAGGATTCTGCACTTTGGTATCGCGCGCACGACTACTCGGCGTCAATGCGCTTCAATTCGTCGATAGTTGCGTTAGGATGGCCGCGCAGATATTCCGCTATTCTGTGCTTGTGGATTAGTCTGCAAGTGATACACGTCCAGATAACGTCGCCTCGAGAACTCAGTATCCACTTACCGAGCTGGGAGTCCTCACACGGGTACTTCGGGCAATAACAAAATACGCACACTTGTCCTTTGAAATGACAGGGATAATGGGGACACTCTTCGCCTTTCGGCAAGCCCTCAGGCTCTTTCAACCGCTCGCGTTTCTTGCGGTCCTCAGAAAACTCTTCTTCCTCGGCGTTTTTCATTTTTCGTGTAATGATAGCCGTCGTTAAGCAACACCTCAGGCGGCCACCCCGAGCAGTGCCTTGATTTAGGCGCCAGCTTCGTTTCTGATGCTGCCACAGCCGGATGAGTTCGCTTTCACCAATTCAACTATTGATTTATATTATAACATTTATGAGTATTTAGAGGTTTAAATTATGCCTATTGGAGACGTAGAACTTAAAGAACTTAGGAAAGACATGGGGTTCTCACCCGCGCTTCTGAAGCTCATTTATGAGTCGCATCCGAAGATGTTTGACATCATATATGAGATGGACAAAACGCTTCTCAGCGATGGAGCGATTTCGGCAAAAACAAAGAGACTAATCGCCCTCGCAGTGGTTTCCTCAATGGGCTGTGAAGCCTGTGCAACCGCACAGATGCGGGCCGCAATGAACATGGGCGCTTCGCGTGAAGAGGTCCTCGACACGCTGGGGGTCCTTGTAGTCACGGCAGGCATGCCAGCTGTCGCGACAGCCCGTGAAGCGCTCAGGAAATGCTGCGAACTTCCTGAAGAAGATTGGGGCGGAGAATAAATCCGGTAACGCCGCGAGGTTCCACGTAAATACCTTGATGCTTGGTGTGCGCGTTCGATGGGGACACATCAAGCAAACATTTTAATATTAATGTTTTCATAATAATATACGCAAGTCTTTTTGGGATGCTTTGCGAAGCGTCCAGCCGCTTTTTTGGGGTTCCTGAACAAACAAGCGAAACTACGCGGACCACATCACAAGGCAGCGCAGAGCGTTTGCTGCAATTTAGCAGGTCGATGACTGAAGAGAGTAATAAAAGCATGACTCATGAAAAACCCTTTAGAGCAGTGGGGGTTCTGAGCTCACCCACGGTCGATTTTACGGAGAGAATTGCCTGAGAGAGAAGGATGATCCCTTTTTTATCAATAATGAAACCGACAACCTTTAACAAATGGGAAAACAAAGTCGTTACGGGTAAAGTGGATCACTCTACCACAACTGAACTTTATTTGAACATTCATAACGCACGTAGTGGTGTTGACTATGTCCGATGAAATGAGAACTGCAGAAGTAGCAGGTAGTAAAGTCCTTTGGGACCCGTCACAGATGCGCAAGATCCAGGAACACCCATGCTTTTCCGAAAAAGCGTGCCACACATTCGGGCGGTGTCACGTTCCGGTAGCACCCAAATGCAATATCCAGTGTAATTACTGTATTCGTGACTTTGACTGTGTGAACGAGAGCCGCCCGGGTGTCACAACAAGAGTACTCAATCCTGATGAAGCTATGGAATTGGTTAAAGAAGCACTTGACAAATATGAGTATATTAAGGTCATAGGGATCGCCGGGCCGGGTGAGCCGCTCGCAAATGAAGAGACCTTTGAAACGCTTCGACGCCTTCACGAGCAGTACCCCAATGTTATCAAGTGCCTCAGTACAAACGGACTATTGCTCCGCGATAAGATCGACCTGCTCCAGAAGTATGATGTGGGTAATATCACTGTCACCCTTAACGCGATTGACCCGGAGATCGGCGCAAAGATCTACCAGTTTGTTAATTACAAGGGCAAACACTATACGGGGATCGAAGGTGCAAAAATTCTGCTCTCCCAGCAGTTAAAGGGCATTGAAGAGGCGGTAAAGCGGCATATGATCGTCAAAATTAATACGGTCTATATTCCGGGCATCAACGACACACATATTCCAGAGATTGCGAAAAAAATAGCCGAAATGGGTGTGTATACATTCAATGTTATCCCCCTCATTGCGCAATACAAGTTTGCGAATATAACGCCGCCAACAATGGAGATGAAGCGCAAAATGCAGGACGAGTGTGCGAAATACATACGACAGATGCGCCATTGCAAGCGGTGCCGGGCAGATGCAATCGGCAAACTCGGAGAGGATGTTCAGTCCTGCCTATACGAAATACAGTGATACTTTCTTTAGAATTACAGCACAAGTGTCCCCAGGACGTGAGCAAGGTATCAAGAACCTCTTCGAAGCCTCGGTGACGGCTAGTAGCGAAACAGGGATTCGTACCCGTTTTTTTTTAAAGCCTGCGGAGCGGAACTTTTTTTACTAGAAAAGTTAATCACTCCGCGCGTCATTTGTGTGAGCGGTGTCGTCCATGTTTGCTCAAATAGATATTAGTCCTATTATTGCACTGGCGATTTTTGTCGTCGTGGTGGTCGCCATTTATCTGCTCACTGGGCTTCGCGTGATCTACCAATACGAACGAGGGGTGAAATTCACCTTCGGATCGTTCAGAACCGTCTACTCCCCAGGATTGCGCTACGTATTCCCAGCGTTTCAATCGCTCAAGAAAGTGGACTTGCGCGTGAACACCTTAGACATTCCGCGGCAGGAAGTCATTACGAAAGACAATGTCTCGTGCAAGATCAACGCGGTGATCTTCTACAAAGTCGTCCAGGCAGACAAGGCGGTCATCGAGATAAACAACTACGGGTACGCGATAAACCAACTCGCACAGTCGAGTCTGCGGGACGTCGTAGGAACCTCTGAGCTTGACACGGTCCTCGCTCGACGTGACGAGCTCGGCGAAATAATCCGCAAGTTTGTCGACGAGTTTACCATGCCGTGGGGGATTCACGTATTATCAGTCGAGCTGAAGGATGTGGAGCTCGCTGAGGAAATGAAGCGATCGATGGCCGCCCAAGCTGAAGCAGAACGCGACAGACGCGCGCGTATCACGCTTGCAGAAGGTGAAGCGATGGCAGCAGATCGTCTATTGGAAGCTGCTCAGACGATCGAAAAGTCACCTGCCGCTTTGCAGCTTCGGCTCTATCAGGCGATGGTCCAAATCGGTGAAGAGAACAACACCATCATCGTGCTTCCCGTTCCGATAGAAATCCTCAGCGTGTTTGGAAAGCAAAAGAAAGACTGACGATGTCAGTGACTCTAACGCCATAGGACACGCTTTGTCTGCACGTTTCCTCGACCAGCACCGAGAAAGCAGCTAGTGCCGCTTATTCCCCATTTAAGCGTTTTCAAGCTGAAAAAAAGTTAAAAGAAGCCCCATGAAACCTCTTTTTAAAAAAGAAGAGCCTAGCAGCTTTGCTTTTTGCGAATAGAAAACTATTAATTGTGGAATCGGCGCTTATTTACTTTATGAGATCAAGAGTCGCCATCCTCATTGCTGCAGCGATAATCGCAAGTGTTCTAGCCGCCGGCTGCACGACCAGCACGCAGAATCAAAGTACCTCGCAATCTGCTAGCGGCACAACCCACGATCCAGTGCTCCAAGCCGTCATTAACGATGATCTGCAAGCGTATAACAACGCCAGCTGGGTTCGAACGTTGAACCAATCAATCCAATGGGTCAACGCCACAACCGCTATGGTGACCTACAGAATAACCGGTCAGAATGCGAGCCTGACGTATACAGCAAATTACACAAAATTCGCCTCCGCATCTGATGCGAGCGCATATGTCAACTCCATCGATCAGGGATATAACGCTACAGGAGTAGCCCAGCTGATTAATTTCCCAGCTCTGACAACCGCAGGCTCAACTAATACACATCAGAGCTACCTAAGTGTTGCAAACAGCCTGCCCAGCATCACCTCGCATATAAAAATGCAGGGCGACCAGCCGACGTCTCCTGGAAGTTACATAATCCAAGTTGGCGACGTCGTGATAACGTATAACGCGACACTACAACAAGCTAGCTGAACGCTGAAACACGCTTCTCTCACGACGCAGCCGAACAGCTCAGTGCTCAACTAGGACGTGGCACTTCAGCACAGTGCGTCAGCCACACAGGCGATAGTCGTTTCACACATCGCTCGAGGGGGGCGAAACGACTCGCACCAGGCTGTCGAGTAACATTAACACAGCGTTGTTTATTGCCTCATCAGGATAACGCAGATCCAAGCGACTATCGCGCCGGACAAGCTGCCTTATCTCCTGGAAAAGAAATTTGTGCGCTTTGCTCAATTCCTCTGGTGGCACATCTTCGAGGCTCGGACGGGAATATATGGTTCCGAACTGGTCCGCGAATTGCTGAGCAAGCTGCATAGCCGCATCTGCTGACAGGAAGTCGAGGTGCTGCTCAAATATACGGACGACCGTCGTTTCCATTTTTCGACCTCAGCGCAGACCCACGAATAGGGTAGATCAGCACCCACAATCGTTGTAGCCAACGGTTTTGCAACGATAGGTAATAAGATCGACGCCATGCACGCTTCAAATTGTGCTGACGAGCGGTAGCATCGGCTGGCCGCGACCGTTTTTCTTTTTCAAGGAGGTTTTACGTTCTATACCACATTCATCGGCGTCTACTTCATCAACGAGTTCAATTTCACTTCAGGAAACGTCGGAGATTTTTTGGCGTACGTGGGTTGTAGATCGTAATTGCCCAAGCCTTTAGTCTCCGAAGACTCTTGAAGTATGCCGATTACAAAGTTCTTCGTGTCACGCTGACCGCTACAGGATTTCTCGTCCTCGCGTTCTTCCTCCCCAATGCGTCGTGGCAGTTGCTGTTCGTGGCTCCGTTTTTTTCCGTTGCAAACGGGAGCTCGCAAGCATTTCTTACGACGATTGTGAGCCGCTCTGCAGACGAGTCGGTTCAGGGTGAGATCCTCGGCATAAACGCGAGCGTGACCGCGGTGGCGCAGGCCATTCCGCCAGTTGTTGCCGGATATCTCGCGGCGCAGATTGTCGCACAGGCCCCGATCTACGTCGCTTCACTGTTCATCGTTCTGTCGGGCTTTATATTCTGGCTCTTTTTTAAGCGAAACTATTGAATTACAAAGGCGGTCTTGTACGTAGGCGTTCCTCTTTGCCACGGCAGGGGCAAAGCTATTGACGCACCTCGCACGATGCTCAAGAAAGGGTGATGAAATGGGAAACCGCGACATAAACAGAAAAGAGCGCTTCATCGCAGACTCGTACGAGCCGTTAAACATAGTGGCGGTGAGTCAAGGCGATGAGCGCGTCGTACTGTCCGCTCAGGATTTTGAGAAGCTACTCGCTTGCAGGGATATCGTACTGTTTGCATTGCATAGCAAGAGGGACATTCCCTACAGTCTTGTCGAGAACGTCATGTCAAGCTTCGGCTGATTCGGTCTGTCTCAACCGCAAACACGGTTCTATGAACAGGCACATTACCACCCAAAACACGGGCACAAATCGGTATCTTTAAGTCGTGTGTGTAAGCCAACAACTGTAATAACACTGAGGAAAAGCCGGCCTTTGCTCTATTGTCGAGCCGATTAACTTATACGAGCGCGTTATGGATAATGAAAAGTTCTGCAAGAACTGTGGCGCGAGAAATCAACCATACGCCGCATTTTGCGCAGATTGCGGCGAGTCGTTCATCCCCCCTGCAACGTCAGCGCCCGAGCCACCTGCCCCACCTCAGCCGGAAGAGCCCTTGGGCGATGAGGGGCGGGGCAAGTACGCGGGATTGAGTGGTGCAGCCCCCCCGCCTCAGCGGGAAGAGCCTTTGGGCCAGCGATCGTACCCCTCTCCGCCCAAGGAACCATCTCGGGGGTTTAGGAAGCGTTACATCCTTTACGGCGTGCTAGTCCTTTTATTGTTTTCTCTCGTAGCAGGCGCGATATCTGCGTCTCAACAAATAGCGAACCGATCGGTAGCTTCCCCGACCACTCAAGCGTCGGTCGCCGCGACCACGCCGATCTCGCAAGCGTCAGCTTCCGTAGCGGCGACGGTGGCGCCAAGTGCGTCACCCACGGCAGCGTCTTCGAGCCTACCCGATTACGCGAGCAGATTGAATACCGCTGGTCTAGGTGCAGGACTTACCACGGTTTCACCATTTGAGGGCATCACGGCAAATGGTAGGCAAGCCTACGTGGGTACGCTCACGGAGAACGGAAAGACGTATAACGCGCAAGTTTATCCCATGAACTCTTATTCAGAGGCGCTTGCCTTCAAGAACCAGCTGATAAGCGGCTACACATCGCAAGGGTACACCGCGTACACCCCCGGGACCGCCGATGCTAGTCTAAATTTGTGGTACGGTCTTTCCGGACAAACTCTTGTCGGCGTTTCAGCACTACCAACCTCGCAAATTGGCACACCGATAACCTTGGTAATGACTGCTACGGTTTAGCAGTAAGTAGTTTGCCACCGTGTCGAGGAACTGCGACATCAAATACCAGCCGAACGTAAGAACGTCCGCACTGAAGTTCTAAAGCGCTTTTCCCGCAGTTTCCGTACACGCTTTGCCAGATCCATAAGAGTGTTTTTCAGGTCCACAAATTCGCTTACGCTTACTTCGCTCTTTCTTTGCCTTTTCTTTTTCCGTGGCAAACTGGCTATCTTTACTTCAGGAGTTTATTCATTTTGACGATTGAATCCCTTATGTGCCTCTTGTGCGAGACGAGCGTCCGGCCGAAAAGGGGTGTATGGCCGCGTAGTCTTACGCCTTATTACCAAATCCGTTATAGTGGGTGAAATCCTCGACGTCACGACGCACCCTTAGATATTTAGCTGGCGCAGACACAGGGTACCCCAGGCGACATGCGTAGGCAATCTTCGCGTTTTTGGGAATGTTGAGAACTCGCTTTACCTCATTCTCTATTGAGTCTGCGCTGAAGACACTCATTATCATAAAGCCAATCCCTAAGGACTGCGCCATAAGCCACATGTTCTCCATAACGCAGCCGAGGCTCATCATGCCCAACACATCACCCTCGGAAGCAGGAGCTCTTTTCTTTGGATCGTAGATCACGATCAGAAGCATCGGACTACCTCTAATGGTCCGGTTCAGGGACGAAATCTCGCGAACGGCCTCGTCCACCTTAGCAGGATCCGTCCAGGTCGGCGGAAACATGGTGCCGATGATCCCGACCTTCTTCTGACGTAACTCCTCTTCCGAAAACGAGAGCTGCTGATAGTTCTCCTGAATGAACTCCTCCGAGATATGAGATTCAACCTTACCCAACGTTTCCAGAAGCTTCGTATCATCAACGACGATTATTTCAAAGTTTTGCATGTTGTGGGCGGTAGGCGACCATCGCGCTGCCTCCAAAATCTGCCTCAGATCCTGCTTCGCTACGGGGCGTTGCGGATCGAAGGGAGCCCTTGCTGAGTGCCTTTCCTGAATAAGTTTTAAGACGTCTTGCATCATGACCTCCCGTCAGTCACCTATTCTTAACACCGCCCTAAAATGTACTTTGGCGGTCATCATCTTCTCGTATGCCAATCCCGCTTGCTCTAACGGAAAAACTTCTATCATCGGCAGAGCCCCGGAAATAACACTAAAATTCAACACGTCTTCTGACAAATATTTTGCCGGTCTGACGGTCCATCCTTTGATCGAACGCCGTTCGCCTAACAACTGCCAGGCAAAGGCTTGTATCGGTTCGCTAGGATATGCGACTACTATCAACTCGCCCTCAAAACCAAGCCCATTTACGGCGTCCGAGATCACTTTACCGTTGGGCGCGGTAGCCAGGATAACTCGTGCGCCGCCAAGTTTTTGGAGCTCCATCGCCGGATTTGAAGACTCAGTATCAATATAGACGTGGGCACCGAGCGTATAGGCCAACTCTTGTTTTTCCGTGCCGCGCGACAGTGCTACCGTTTTAAAACCAAGCTTTCGAGCGAACTGAACTGCCAAATGGCCAAGGCCTCCGAGGCCTAGTATCGCGACCAGATCGCCGGCCTTCGCACCGCTGTAACGCAAGGCACTAAAACTTGTCCTACCGGCACACATTAGAGGCGCCGCTTCTAATGAATTGAGCTCGGGGGGTATCATTGACAATGCTTGTATTGGTACGACCATGTATTCTGCAAAGCCGCCATCAAATGAGACCCCCGTGGTTAAGAAGCTCGTACACGCACTGGGGTCCCCCATTCGGCACGCTTCACACTCGAGACATGGCCCTCCGTACCATCCCACTCCCACTCGTTGACCAACAACCTCCCAGTAAGAAACATTCGAACCGAGTTTGTCAATTGTCCCGATAACTTCGTGTCCTGGGACTCGGGGATATTTGATATCAGGAAAGGTCCCCTCTTTTACTACGGCTTCTCCATGGCAAACGCCGCAGGCTTGGACTTTGACGCGTACTTCATTCTCCTTGGGCTCTGGGATCTCCTTTTGCACCAATTCGAAATCAGCACCTGGCTTGCTAATTTGAACGGCCCTCATTGATGACATAAACAATCACATCCTCTTCACGCTATTGTTCTGTCATGATACTTGCCTTTTTGCAGCCACGGGTATTGCGACCGTGAAACGCGCTGAAATAGTGGAATACTATTAAACGGGAACAAAGTGAAAGCCAGAAGCAGCAAGTCGCACCATTTTGTAGATAATGTATTCAGCAAAGGAGGTCAGGGAAATAGCGCACGTAGTAAATGGTATCAACGTTGATCAGATGAGGGCCACGGTCCGCTCAATCAGGCTCGACCCGGCCAAAGCTAAAGAGACTTGGAAGGCGACAACGAGGTGGAAAGAGGGAAGCTACGTGCAGACACGGATTCGGGACCCCTGTGCCTCCGGCTCTGCGAATGCGCTCGTGCCGAACGCCAAAGCTACACGCAAACGTTAGATAGCACGCCGTTCGCAAAAAAAAGTGCGGCATCGGCTAACGGTGAAGTGCTACCCCCCCGATACAGGCTAATTGAAATCCTCTGATGAATACTTGGTGGTGGCGAACCAACAATAAACTTGATTAGAGCTGTGACACTCAACCTAGCAGGAGCCAACGTCCTGCAGAGATGTTGATCTAAGCCATCTTCGTGCCGGCGTCGTAGGACGCGCTCTGGTTGAAGACCTCGACCGGTGTGAAGGTCCAGACGCCCTGAAGAGTCAGACCAATCTGCTTGATCTTCTCGGCCATCTTGTCGAACAACGGTCCAGAGGTGACTAAGTCCCCCACCTTGCATCTTACCTCGTAGGACTTCATGCCGTCGAGGACCAGGACCGAGGCCACCTTGTTGTCCCTCTTCATCGATTCCAGGTTCTTTCCGGTCTTCTTCATCAAAATGGCGCCGACAATCATCATCTCGTTCGATGGTGCCCCGATGCTTCCCGCCTGGATTGCGTGCGGAGCCCCGTCCGCACCGACGGTTGCCAAGATCTTCGGGTTTTTCTCGTTGTTGATCGCGTTGAGTACTTCATCAGGTATTTTAACCACGGTTTTCACCTAATCACAAAGAGTTCGTTGACCATACATAAATATTGCCTGAGTGGCAACGCATCACTTGGTTCAAAGAAATTGCACAGGAGTCCTACCACCAGAAATAACGACCGTTTTGACGCTATTTCTGACGTCAGAAAAAACCGATCAAGCTATTATGTAGCGTGGTTCATGTAAAAAACAAGAAAGTGAGAGAGAACGAGACGGGGCATGCCGGCCAAAGCAAACAACCCCGACCCGTGCAGATTCTCAACAAAGGTTTGTTGAACGTCTCCCGATTTAAAGTTTGGGATTCCTTTGTTGTTTTTTTTGCCGTCGCTCGTTCTTCGGAGGCGAGAATGAACGAAACAGACCAAAAAATTCTTAAAAAACCCGAGCTTCACCCTTGGGACCGCTCCGGTAGGCGTCACGCTTCTGACCTCAAGGACGACCTAGTTGCGTGTGCGGGTAACATCGACCAATGCGACGGGGGCAACGATGATTGAGAAAGGGGTGGTCTTAACAGGGAGCGACGCGGAGTTATTGTGCCGTGCGCTTGCGGAAGTGAAAACAAAAGTCTATGAGAAGTCCGAGGCTAGATTAGACGATACCCAAGCGCTAGACGCACTCGTTTCGTGTTTCAGAAATGCGGAGAAAGAAGGACAGGAGAAAGAAGGACATCTCGCGTATCATCACCTCCTAAGCAAGCGCCTTGTTCTAGGCACGCTTATCGATAGGCAAGGTCGCGCGGATGGAAAGTGACGCCCGCAGGATGTTTCGGCGCTCAAGCCCCACTTCGCAGATTCCCGCTTGCGCGAGAGAAGTTTCCAGGTGTTTCAGACAGGTTGCTGAATATAGCCTGAAAACGCTTACGACGTTTATATGCGGTAATGGAAAGATGTTCAATTCGTATCATGCTTAAGGACGTCAAACTGTTCAGAAATTTACAACGCAATTTATTTAGATAGGTTGTTACATTCAACTGCTAGTCAGGAGTGACGTATGAGAAAATCAGTAGGTTTCATCGGGATGGGGACCATGGGAAGTCGAATGGCTGCTCGGCTACTTAGTTCTGGTCATCACGTGACTGTATTTAATAGAGACCGAGACAAAACTAAGCCCTTAGTTGAACAAGGGGCTAATGCCGCAGAAACTATTCAAGATCTTGTTAAAGATGTGGATTATATCTGTATCTCGGTTTCAAACGACGAGGCTATAAAGGACGTGGCGAGTCAGGCAACAAAGACGGGATGTAAGGATAAGGTGTTCATTAGTCTTAGTACTATTTCTCCCGATACCGCTGAGGAATTAGCCAAAGACATTTCAAGCAAAAAAGCTCACTTTCTCGATGCTCCTGTCTCTGGGAGTGCCCCACAAGCTGAGTCAGCCCAGTTGATAGTATTGGTTGGGGGAGAGAAAGAGCTATTTAATGATGCCAAGCCAATCTTTAGTGCTATAGGTAAAACTGTTTACTACCTAGGACCTGCTGGCAATGGATCACGCATGAAGCTGGTTATTAATACGCTCTTGGGTTTGGGTGCTCAAGCTCTCGCGGAAGCGCTACTTTTGGGCCAAAGAATGGGCATGAGTAAGGACAAAATGATAGAAGTGCTTGGTGATACGGCCGTAGTATCGCCAGCTCAAAAGGCGAAGATGCAAAATGCTCTAGCTAATGACTACCCGGTTACTTTTTCTCTTGCCAATATGTATAAAGATTACGGCCTTATTTTGGAACAAGCGCACAATACAAATACCCCGATGCCTGCAACTGCAGCCGCACAGCAGGTTAGTGCTATCGGTATGGCACGGAAGCTAGACGTAGACTTTGCGGTGGTCGTACGCGTACTAGAGGAAATCACTAAAACAGCATAAATAAGAAAGCTTACTCATTTTGCTCTAAGCGATCTCAGAAAGTTCTGGGAACCGTGCGGTGATGCCGTTCAATGGGATAGATCTAACCGAGCGTACATTCTCACACATGGGGTTTGAGGAGTTCTTGGCGGCACTACAAACATCAGTTGCCAGAACACGTCTATGATGTATCTGCAATATTGGAAGGACGTTGAACTCATCATTTCTGACAAACCAGCAAAAACTCAAACTCCACTCCATCTCAAACTAAGCTACTGCGGCAGAACACAAGCCGACAAGATTTTCAGCAGCTAAGGTAGTTGCTGGACGTGACAAAGAAGAAGGTGCAGGCGGTGCTGAGTGAGGACTCGTAGCTGATGCTGCTTATGTGGCCACTCACTAGAGGTTTTTGTTGCAGATGAAAAAAGAAGGATGGATACGCGACCGTTCAGACGGCGTTGTGTAAACATGATCTTGCGTTTGACGCGTTGTGCAAATGCGTTCTTCGGATCGATCTCGAGCGCCTTATCGAAGCATTGAATCGCCTCCCGGTCGCGGCCTAACAGGCCAAGCGCGAGCCCTTTGTTCGTCCACACGATAACATTCTTCGGATCGATCTCAAGCGCCTTATCGAAGCATTGAAGCGCTTCTTGGGGGTGGCGTGACTTTACGAGCACAGCTCCTTTGTTCACCCACTCGTCAGCAGACGCTTTCTGCGTTGGTGCTTTGTCCGATTTGAACCTGGCGGGGCCGCTAACCTTTGTTTTTTGCCGTAAGAAGTACATTCAAAAGGTAGCGCTGTTTGCTGCTTGCAATTGCGTCGCGTGTGAAGCCATCTTGGAGACGGGCTCACTTATTTGCCTTCAGTTTTCTATTATCAGTCTATGACCCAATCGGTTGCCTTGTTTAAGCTTTGGTAGAAATTCAAGTGTTTTTTCCGTCTCTTTTAAATACTGTGATGTCGTGACGCCTGAGCCAATGAGTTTAAACGCTTTTTTTTCTAGTCTCGTAGCCAAGGTAACCCCCCCGTATTTTAGGCCGCGCGCCCAGCTTCCAGTCGGCTTTCTTACCCGCAATTGTGTAATCTCGGAATACGGTATGGCATAATTTTTTTTATTTGCACCAAGAATCTCTTCTGGGGTTGAAGTGCGAAATTCGCGCTCCGTCTTGCCCCGCGCGAGACCGGCCAACGGTCTTGTAACAAACCCAGTACTAAGAAGTTCCATAGCCGAACTCTCAGTTTCGGCCACAATAATTCGGTTAGTCGTGAATACCAACGATGTTCTGCTGCTCCCCCTCGTGCTTGTATTATCGATACAGCCCAGTATCTTATCGCCACCTCCACTTAAATCAGCGCCGCACCCTGCACAGAACTGCGCGTTTAAAGCGACTTTGCGACCACAGGCCGTACAGAATTTAAAGTTTGTGTCAGCCATAAGAATCCCCTGACAGCGTCGTCTCCATTGAGGCAACGTGTCGCCATTGTTTTAACCTGTACACTGTACTTCCTGGATGGTTTAAAGGTTGTTAAATAGACTTTGGGAAATCATACTTGTCAAACAGTTCTTTTGTTAAGTGAAACTTCCCAAAACAACGATATGACCCTCGTGATTCGGCTGGCCGGTGCGCTAAACCAAATTTTTCGACGTATCAATGTGCGCGGCGAACGATAATCTTTAAGCTGTCACGCCGCCGTTTTACGCTTTTGATTCGTCAAGAGGGGGCGACAATATGATAAAAAAGTTGTTAGCTATCATCGTGCTGGTGATGGTTGCATCGTTATCAATAGCGGGTTGCACATCACCAACTAGCAGCAACCAAGCGGCAGGCAACGCATCACAAGCAGCATCAACGACAGCAAATACTACGACTTCTGCTTCGGCAACGCCGTCGCCTTCCATCGTTCCTACGCCAACACCAACACCAGCGCCGTCGACGACACCGACACCGACACCAGTGCCTCAAGTACCGACAGTGATATCTTGGCAGGTCATCCCGGTTGGCAGTCCGCTAGGCACGACGTCTGGCGTATCGTTTGGCATATATGCACAAGGAAAGCAGATTTGCCTTAACGGACCTACTGCCAGCGTTTCTGTTGAAGGTGGGCCATCAGGAATGGCGGCCGCATTCCCAGCAGTAAGCGGTTGCGACGTATCAATGGTGTTTAACTTTCCCACAGCCGGCATGTCACTCGGGCAACACGCAGTCACCGCAAGCTTTGCAGGTAATGCACAATACGAGCCGTCAACAGCAACGGCGTACATTCACGTAATGGTGCCAACGACAGCGAAAGCATCGTGATTGATGCCGTTCCTTTTTCAGTGAGGAGATAGCGACGTAAGCACG